>Ga0256838_1000480_pt1 | contig 24555 bp, 20 predicted proteins | sample 4571419metaG_FD_185978 | JGI IMG/M metagenome (GOLD analysis project Ga0256838, IMG submission 185978) | Hydrothermal vent microbial communities from Guaymas Basin, Mexico - 4571-419 | ecosystem: Environmental > Aquatic > Marine > Hydrothermal vents | place: Mexico: Guaymas Basin | collected...
TTGCCCTGTATGGCGATGAAGTGCTACCTATTTCCATGTTTGGTCTTCAGGCTGATAGGTATTCCCGTGGCTTGAGGATATTTGCCGGTGATGTAAAAATAGACAGGGCAGAGGATTATGTTCCCCTACTTGAAGAAGAGGGTATTGTCATACCCAATCCTGAGATTAGAAAGGACATTATTAGGCAAAGTGTCCTAGACAAGGCAAGTAGTATCGGCGGGGTGCCCGAGATAGATGAAGACCTTCTTGACGAGGTTAACTATCTTGTTGAGTATCCTTCTCCGTTTGTTGGCAAAATAGAAGAAGAGTTTCTAAGATTACCTGAGGTTGTTGTAATCACCGTTATGAAGCATCACCAGAGGTATTTCCCTGTTAGAGATAAGGAGGGTAGACTATTGCCTTATTTTATCGGTGTTCGCAACGGTCCCGCTGAAGATATTGAAAATGTTATAAAGGGCAATGAGCGTGTTATTAGGGCTCGTCTTTACGATGCTGTATTTTTCTTTGAAGAAGATAAGAAAAGACCCCTTGGGTCTTGGCGTGATGATACAGCCACTATACCATTCTTTGAGGATATGGGCTCATACCTTGATAAGTCAGAGCGTGTTAAAGCCCTTGTTGATACCGATGTAAGGAAGCAGATAGCACATCTCATGTATGCAGATCTGCCCACCAATATGGTAAGAGAGTTTACAGAACTTCATGGCTATATGGGTAAGGAGTATTACAAAGATGAAGATAGCCATGTTGCCCAAGGTATTTTAGATACAATATTCCCACTTTATGGGGAGATGCCACAGACCGAAGATGGAGCATATGTAGGTCTTATGGATAGACTGGATACACTTGCCGTTGCCGCCATAAAGGGGATCAAAGTTAGAGGTGGTGGAGATATCTTTGGTATTAGAAGGGCAGGTATGGGTATTATTACTCTTCTTGACAGATACTTTCCCCATCTTGTCTGGAAAGATGTGGCTATGAAAGCTGCCCGTCAGGCTATAGGGTTTTTTGGTAAAGGAGACATAGAAGAGGTTTATAAGTACATGACAGATATCGTTTCCGGTAGATTCAGAGGCTACTTTGACGATGTTTCTTATGAAGCATTGGCTGCAGCAAGAGAGGGATGGGAGACGAGACCATTTGGGGCTGTTCATACTATAGCCCGTGTGCTTGATGATATTCTTACTGATGATAAGGCTAAGTTGGAAAAGGTTGCATTCGGTCATAAGCGTATTAAAAATATCCTTAAAGGAGAAGAAGACCTTGACGCAGATATTACACCTGATGGTGAGTGGGAGGAAAGACTGTATACCAAGGCCATTGAGGTTTCTGATACCTTAGGGAGTCTCAATTTCTATAAGTCTGATGATGTAAAAAAGGCTATAGAAGTGCTAATGGATCTTGCCGATATTTTAGACGAGTTCTTTGAAGAGGTCCTTGTCAATCACAAAGATGAGACGATTAGAAAGAGAAGAAAATCGCTTTTGAAACTGACTGGAGATGTATTTGAGACAGTGGCCCGTTTTGATAAACTTGGTTTGTAGGAGCAGTGAAGCATCAAGAGAAGCTTCTGTATCTTATAATTGGTGTTTTTGCATTGTCTGTAATGTTTTGGTATGGCATTAAGTGGGTTGTATTGCCTCCAGATAATGCTACTGTTATTTATAACTGGACTGTAAAAGATACAACAGGACATGTATATACCCGGAGGGAAGACCGCTCCATCCCCAAAATATTGAGTCAAGATATCCCTCCGGGTATTTTTGTTTATACTGCCACTGTTGAGTTGCCATTGCTTACTGGTGAGGGTACAGATTATGCCCTTGTTATATCTCATCCAGCTTTTCAAGCTTTTAGAGTGTATATTGATGGTGTTCTTGTAGGTAGTGTTGGAGATATGGCAAGTGGAAGGAGCAATATATGGAATGGCGTTTTTTACTTTCCTATAGACAGGTCATTTTTAGATAAGGATACTCTTTCTGTTGAGATTAGAGGGTATGCCTTATACATACATGGTTTTGATATAGAACCTTTTATTACATCTATGGAGACTGCACGAAGATATTTCTTTGTCAATCGTCTTTTTACCGATAGGGTTTATAATTGGGCTATCGGTGCCAGTTTAACAGTTGGGTTTAGTTTGCTTGTTCTAATTATGCTTAGCAGGGGGGTATCCAATAAGAAATACCCTTATTTTGCTTTAGCCTCACTATTTGCCGCTATTTTCTATATGGATTATACAGTAATAGATTGTTTGCCTGTGCCATACATTTTATATAAAAAGGTCATTATACTTTCTGCTATGTTGGCTACATACTTTATTCATAATGGGGTGCTTGCCGTTGTCTATGGTAATGAGAAAAAGCCACGGAGTGCTCAGATATTGTCCGCTCTTGTTTGGGTAGCGGCTGTTATAGACTTGATTGTGGGATACGATATGGTGCAATTTAAAAAAATATATGCATATGTAAATCTGATTATCCCCCTTGTTTTTGTTTACGATGCGGTGGTATTGTTTAGTAGGTATTCACAAGCTATTGAAACTGGCCGTGAGATGAGCATTCTTCTGTTTGGTATGGTAGCCAATAGTTTCTTTGTCGTTATTGATATTTACCAGCTTGTGAGAGAGATTTATACCTCGGGCTATACTATACTTATCAGTACTTATGGTCTTATGATTTTTATCCTTGCCATGAATTTTGCCCTTATATACGACTATATTTTGGTATATAGGCGTGCAATGAGGCAAGAGAGAACAGTACGTGAGTTAAAGGATATATCCCAAAAAGATTCTCTTACAGGGGCATATAACAGGAGCTACATGTCGGAGATACTGCCTGCTGTTCATGGAGATGTATGTTTTCTCATGTTGGATATAGATCACTTTAAAAGAGTTAATGATACATATGGCCATACTGTGGGCGATAAAGTTCTTAAGCATATTGTTAGTGTTATCAATATGCAAGTGCGCTCTGGTGATATTGTTATTAGATATGGTGGAGAGGAGTTTCTTATTATCCTATTTGATACAGAGATGGGTATTGGTAAGGTTGTGGCGGAGCGTATTAGACAGGCTGTAGAAAGTAGTATTATTATTGCATCTGGTTATGAAGTACATGTAACGGTGTCAATAGGTGTATGTTGTGGATTTATTGGAGAAGATATAACCAAGGAGGCTATCTGGCAATACATTCATAAAGCCGATGAATATTTGTATATTGCAAAGGAATCGGGAAGGAATAAAGTGGTGGCGGGGGAGTGCCCCACCACCTGATTATGGATATATAATTTTCACCATCTTGGTGCTATCTATCCACTGCACCCTTGCCCCGAATGTTTCCGCTATAAACCTTGCTGGCACGAGGCTTCGCCCTTGTATGACAGGTAACTTTCTGCCCAAATTTACCCCTTTGCCATTTACAATGGCGTATGGCTTGTCAAGATATAGGGTAAGAGTTGTCTCCCCTAGGGAAAGTACAATTTTTCTCTCCATGCCATACCATCCCAGTTCCATATTCATGGCCTCTGCAAGGAATCTTACAGGTATATATGTTGTGCCGTTTACTATGGTAGCTGGTACTTCCAGTAGGTATTTCTTGCTGTTGACATAGCCTTCTTTTTTACCTACACGGAAGGATATGATGGTAGATGAAGGATAGGATACGACACCGCACTTTTCATATGTATTGCCTGCTTTATCGCGGGCATATAGACATATTTCATTGATACCTGTAAACAAGTACATATTAAAGTGATATTTTCCCTCCTTGTCAATATCCGGCTGATAATATGCCTCTCTAAGGTTGCCAGCCTTTACCCTTATGATAAGGGAAGCGCCTGGTTCTGTCATGCCTGTTACCTTAAATGGTGATTTGGATATAACCCCTTTGTCTGGTATGTTCCATATTGTATATGGTGGTGTGGTATCTATAGAGACGGGTATATCTGCAGGTTTAGAGTTATTGCCGAATGTATCTTCTGCGTAAAACTTCATAATAAAGTTTCCATCGCTGGGTAGTGTAATGTCTTTCAGATACGATGTGCCCGGTGTAGCCTTAAATCTAAATATTTCCCTTCCATTTATTTCCGTCCATATGGTGTCAAGGTCTTTATCGGCAGGGGATACGATAAGCATTCTAACAGTTTTCCCTTCAACTCCTACCAATTTTACGATAGGTGAGGCCGGGGACCCTTTGTCTTCAAAATATCCTGTCCATGTGGCATTGTTGTTTTCGGGGTTGATGTCTGTTGTTTTTGTCTTGGCTTTAACGGTGGTCTCTACACTAACAGGTCCTTCTTTCTTGTTTATGATGTCTATGTAAAGGGATGCAGAACTACCAGGTTCAAGTTTTTTGATGTTCCATGTATTACCAGCAACCTCTCCATCGGTCTTGTCAATGACCTTATAGGAGCCTCCGTTTATGGTAAATGTGACTACAATGTTTTCTGCAGGTGTGGTTCCCCTATTGAGGACTACAACGGGTAAGGGATACGATTGGGCTGTGTCAAGCCCATCTTTGTCGTCGGGGAGAATAATGGCAATATCTGATATATTCTTTGGTGCCATGGCTATTGTGCGTTTGATATTTGAAACGATGGATTGCAGGTTTGCCTCAACAAGCATGGGTTTGTTGCCATCATTGGGAATAGCCTGAAATATACCGAAGTATATGCCTGGTTCAATATCGCCCAGTTTCCAAACATTATCCTTCATAGTTCCCTTGCTGAGTATAACTTTTTTTACAGTTCCACCAGAAGGTTTCAATGTAATGCTGAGGTCTTTTTCTGGTGATGGGCCTTTGACGGTGATGATGCCAACAAAGTATATGTTGTCTCCGGGAAGAAAGTAAGGGTTGACAGGATAAAGCTGCAGCTCAGTGTTTGGCTTTCTGCTGACATTGAAGGTAATCATTGTCTCATCGTTATTGTCGTTGCTGTCGCTAAGTGGCGATTCAACCTTTAAAATACCATTGTATTTGCCTTCTGCAAGGGCTGTGATTTGAATAAGACATTTGACTGTTTGACCTTTAATCATGGTGCCTATGTTCCATATATTGCCTGCTATAGCTCCTTGAGAGCACATGGCCCGACCTGTTTGCCTTATCATGCTATCTGTTTGGAAAGAGACCTTTACACCACTTGACTGTCCTCCACGATTTAAAACGGCTAGTTCCACATATGGAGTTTCTCCCAGTGCAAAGCTAATGCTTTTTTTAGGCACGACGGTAACATCTATGTCAGGCTCTTCCTCAACGCCGATATAGACATTTTTCTCCATAACATATTTGTCATTTTCATAGAGTTTCAGCGTAATACCGTGGGCTCCTATCTGCTTTCCCTTAATGGTAAGGGTGAGCATGACAGATTGCCCTTTATCAAGATTCCCTACATACCAGATATAGGAGCCAACATCAAATGCCCCCCAAGTGCTGTCTGTCTTTATAACCTCTATGGCAGAAATGTCTGTGGCAAAGTATATTTTTACATTACCTGTGGTGCTGTCTTTTTCGTTTTTTAGGGTTATTTTCATTGTTGTTGTATCACCTATGGCTATAACATTGTCTGTTGTTGTTATTGATAGAGAAAATGGTGGTGTGTCTTCGGCACGGGTATATGGAGATATGTAAAATGTAGACAACAGTAGCACAAGTATAACAAGCCAAGTTACCCTTTTCATGCTCTCACCTCCACTGTGTAGTCATATGTATAATCGGAACTTACAGATGGCTATATAGTTTCTGCATACCGATGGCTATTAAGTGGGGAATGTATGTTCCACGGGGAAGTATATCTTTTAGTTTGTTGTAAGCTCCTCCGGTGTATACAATGGGCAGATTTCCAACTATGGTGTTATATCTGTCTATCCATAATGCCTGCGTATAATATATGCCGCTATATATGGCCTCTTCTGATGTCTTACCTATGTGGGAGCCTTGTGTGGGACAAAAGTTTTTAAGGCCTGGGGCTTTGGATATGAGACCATCATACATGGCATCTACACCGGGAGCTATGGCACCTCCGAGAAAGGTGTTTTGTATAACGACATTAAGCACTGTAGCTGTGCCGAGCATAACAACGAGGGCCGATGAAATAGATAGGCCATTAATGGCAAGGAGTCTGTCTATACCTACAGTAAAGAGATTGACATCAGGGGCTATGTGAAAAGACCACGGCATATCGCGGGTGATAACGGTGGCATTGGGGTAGTGTGTTAGCCACTTATTTAGAGCCATGTTATTGACACTGGCTATGATGATGTCGCAGCTGCTTAGCTGTAGGGTTTGGCCCGTTGGTATGGTGTGTATTAGCTCGGGTGGATTTAGTGATAAATCGTATATTTTCGTGAAGGTATTGCCTATGTCTATGCCTATCATAATGCATCTACCACCTGAAAGAGCCTTATAAAGTCAGATTTGGAGCGTATGAATGTTATATCAGCATCGTGTGATGCCAGCTCTCCCAATATAATAGCCCTAAGAGACTCTTTACCTCTTTGATTGTCAAGAGATGGGTTGATAACGGCGGTTAGTGATGACAGTGTATCTCCCCATAACACTGGTCCATATGGAGATAGTAGATGGTCTATCTTTTCTTTGGTTTCTTGGGGTAAAGTGGGAAGAACATTGACGATAAGCTTGGTTCCCCTTTTGTTTCCTATAACCTTAACATTGGCAAGATAGTGGGATATACCATGGCTATCCAAAAAGTCAAGTAGTTTTTGGTTAACGGTAGCCGTTAGTAATGTCTTAGTGCCATCCCGATCTGGCATCCATAGGTGTCTAAGCATACATCCTTCTCTTTCGGGATGTATGCCTATATGAAAATCTGTAATACCATAAATATTTTTTAGTATTTTCATTTCTTCATCTTTGGTGAAGTCTTTTAAGGGGGCAAGGAATGGAGGGTTGAAGTATGTGCCCCCCTTACCCCATGAATCACTTTGATTGGCACCGGTGATGATAACGGTATTGGGGTAGTATTGTTTAATAGTGCCTAACTTTATATGACGGGTGCAAGTATTACATGATATGCCCCTGTGAGCTAACTGTTTTAGGGCTTCGTCGCCATATATGACATGAAGGGGTATGTGAAAATGTTTGACTATTGATTTAACTTTTTTTCTTATGGTGGGATATGTGAAATCGCCCCAGTCTATATGCACTGCTGTGATGTTTGGAATAACCTCTTTTGCCAGGAGTAGGGCAAGGGTACTATCCATTCCACCAGAAAACGCAACAACGGCCTGTTTTCCATCTGTATATTGTCTAATAACAGACAGGGCTTTGTCTATAAGCTCATTACTTTGTCCAGTTTTTGAGATAGTCAATGAGTTTTTCTGCTGTCTCTTCATCGTCTACGCTGATAATGAGCTTATATCCATTTTTTACCCTTCTGACAGTGGATTTCATGGGAATGTATTTCTTGGCAAGTTTTCTCAACCTGTCTACAGTTTCATCTTTCTTCGCCGTTTTGTTCTCTTTATCTTGTGTTTCGGGTAATTTACCATCTTGGATATATTTAATGGTGTTAACCTCTTCTTCCAGTTGTCTTGTAGAGAGACCTTCAGATACAACTTTTTCTGCCAGTGTGATTTGCCATTGAGGTTGTTTAATTTCTAAGAGAAGTTTTATATGGCTTAGTGTAAGCTTATTTGGATATTTTTTTACAAGCTGCAAAACATTGTCTGAAAGTTGAAACATTCTCAGTATATTGGATATATGTGATTTACTTTTTCCCAACATAGTGGCAATTTCTTCAAGTGTTAGCCCCATGTCATCTTTGAGTTTTTTAATGGATGATGCCACTTCCCACAATGTTAGGTCTTTGCGCTCTATATTTTCAATAATAGCCAGAGCCATAGCTTCCTTATCGGATACATTGACAACAATAACAGGGGCTATTTTCTTTCCCAGTTTCTGTAAGGCTCTGTAGCGTCTTTCACCGGCAATAATCTCAAATTTATCACCTTTACGCCTGACAACAATAGGTTGTAAAAGGCCATGTTTTTGTATAGATTGGGCCAATGTGTTGATTTCTTCTTCAGAGAATATTTGTCTGGGCTGATATGGTGAAGGTTCAATATCGTCAAGAGGTATATTGCGAACATCGGTATTCTTCACATCCATCATATTTTCAAGGGAGAGACCAAGACCTCTGCGTTTTTTCATGCTTCATTCACCCCCTGAAACATTTCCCGACATCTGCGGTGAAACTCTTCTGCCAATTGTAAGAATGCCGTTGTAGCCTTAGAATCTGGAGCGTATTCCAAAAGTGTCATTGTGTGAGATGGTGCCTCTGCCACACGCACGGTGCGTGGTATCACTGTTTCAAATGCCTTGTCTCCGAGCACCCGTTTGACTTCTTCAAGCACTTGTCTTGCCAAGATTGTACGGGGATCCCACATGTTAATTACAACACCTATCAGTTCAAGAAACGGATTCATACCATTTCTGATAGTTTCCATAAGCTTCCACATTTGTGAGAGACCTTCAAGTGCTAAAAACTCTGCCTGTAAAGGCACAATAACACCATCAGAAGCTATGAGAGAAGATAACATGAGTGAACTGACAGAAGGTGGTGTGTCTATTAATATATAGTCGTATGTATTTTTTATCGGATGGAGAATATCTTTCATGTATGAAAGTGTTCCAGCTCCTTCTATTTCAATGTTGGCAAGAGCCAAATCAGGGGGAGCCGGTAGCAAATGTATAGTGCCAAAAGACTTTTCTACGGAGATAATAGCGCTATCTACATCGGCATCGTCCATAACGACTTCAAGTAGCGTTGTATCAAGGTCTTCCAGTCCAATAAGGGATGTTGTTGCATTTCCCTGAGGGTCTGTATCTACAACAAGAACCTTTTTACCTCTACTTGTCAATGCTGCAGACAAATTTACCGTTAAGGTTGTTTTCCCTACACCACCTTTTTGGTTTGCAACCGATACGATAGCCACAGTTTTACCTCCTGCACATATATTCCATTATATTTTACTTGCCAAAGCGTCTCTGACGGCGGTTAAATTCCTCTATAACTTGTATGAGTATATTATCATTGATGTCGGGCCAGTAGTTGGGCAAGAATATAAACTCTGCATAAGCACTTTGCCATAGCAAGAAATTAGAAATACGCATCTCTCCGCTGGTCCTTACAATGAGGTCTACATCGGCAAACCCGGGATTATATAAGAAATGTTCAATAAGCTCCATGTTAATGGGTACATCATCTGGTATTTCTCCACTTCTTACTTTGTCTACAATTTTATTAACAGCATCAAGAATTTCCTGTCTTCCTCCATAGTTGATGGCTAAACCGACGGTTAGCCTTGTGTTATGTTTACTCTTTTCCACCAGCTCATCTAATACATCAAGTACTTTCTGTGGAAGTGGGTTTCTCCTCCCCATATGTACAAACCTGACACCTTTAGAGATGTAGGTGGACATTTTCTTTCTGGCCATTTCATATGCAAGGTTCATGAGGTAGTTGACCTCATATTCTTCCCGTTTCCAGTTTTCCGTGGAGAATAGATAAAATACAATGGTTTCAACTTTTTCAGGACTTTTCTCCAGGAAAAAATCAATAACATCCAATACCCTATTAAATCCTTGTCTATGTCCCTCCATTTTGGGAAGTCCTCTCTTTTTTGCCCATCTTCTATTACCATCAACGATAAAGCCAACACTCTTTAGCATGTTTTCACCTCCTACACGAGTATATCATGTTTTCATTTTGGTAATGCATATAGGTTTTATACAAATGATTGTTTTCGCATTATATCTATACTTTCGGAATGAATGTAATTTGCATATGCAATATATGTTGCATGTAGATGGAAAAATTTAATATTTAAATGCAGTTTGTAGGTTGCGATATGCAAAAATATGTTTGTGTAAATTGCTTTGTATATTGTTGCAGTTGTAATATTTAGATATGCAAGCATATTGTTAGGAGGTGTGTTATGTTGAGCACATTGAAGAAGTTTTTGGTTGTTATCATTTCCCTATCTATGCTCGTCATGGGCATAAGTTTCGTTCCCCCTATGGTTAGGGCCGAGCAGGCAACACAATCCGGGCCGACTTTAAGACTAAGAACAGGAATGCCCCCGAAACTATCTGCCGCAAGTACTTACGGAACAACTGGATCTCGTCTTTACATTCTTCAGTTTAGTGGTCCTGTAAAGCCCGAGTATAAACAGGCTATTGAGAACCTTGGTATTGAGATTGGTGATTATATTCCCGACTTTGCATTTGTTGTGAAGGGCACAAAGGAGCAGATGCAGAAAGCTTTGCAGATGAATTTTGTTAGCAATGTGTATGAGTATCGTGCTAAGTATCGTATATCTCCCGAGGCCATGCAGGCTATTAAGTCTGGAGATTATGATAGGGTTGTTGCATATGGTCCTATTGGTGATCTTCTTGAGATCCAGCAGCTTCTTGCATCTATGGGAATTTCCGACTTTGATGACATGATAGAAGAAATGATAGATATGATAGAACAGGTGTATGGGGAACCAGTATATTGGATTGATATGAAACCCCAGAATGTTATATTCAACGATGAAGCAGCAAAGATTATAAAGGTTAATCCTGTGGCATGGACGGATTATGGATACCACGGAGAAAATCAGATAGTTGGTATTATGGATACCGGTCTTGATACCGGTAATGCATCTACACTTCATCCCGATCTCAAAGATAGGCTTATTAAAGCCTATGCATATGGTAGAACAAATGACTGGTCTGATCCCAATGGACATGGTACCCATGTTGCGGGTTCTGTTGTTGGAACAGGTGCAGCATCTGATGGCCAGATTAAGGGTATGGCCTATGGTGCCAAGATTATATTCCAGTCTGTGCTTGATTCTAATGACGGACTCGGTGGACTTCCCAATGATCTCAATGACGCATTTCAGGTAGCATATAACGATGGTGCTCGTATTCACACAAATTCTTGGGGATGTCCATATCAGTATTGTCAGAATAAATATGATACCCAGTCTTCTCAGGTAGATGAGTTTATGTGGAATCACCCAGATATGACGATTCTCTTTGCCGCAGGCAATGACGGTGATTATGACAGAGATGGTCAGGTGGAATATAATACCGTCACTCCACCATCTACTGCAAAAAATTGTATTACTGTTGGTGCTGCCGAAAACTATAGACCAGATAAAGGTTCTTATGCTGACAGTGTCAACGATATGGCCTTGTTCTCTTCTCGTGGTTGGACATCTGATGGTCGTATAAAACCTGATGTAGTAGCGCCTGGTACTTGGATTTTGTCTACCCGTTCTTCGCTTGCCCCTGATGATCACTTCTGGGGTAATTACAATCAGTATTACGCATATATGGGTGGTACATCCATGGCTACTCCAATCACCGCCGGTTTCACTGCTGTTGTTAGACAGTGGCTTCAGCAGGCTAAAGGTTATAATAATCCGTCTTCTTCTCTTGTTAAAGCCCTTCTTATCGCTACTGCTAGACCTCTGGGTAATGCTGTTGTCTCTGCAGATTATGGTTGGGGCGAAGTCAATATGGATAATATTATGAATGGTAGTCTTATTCTTCTTGATGAATCTCAAACGAGAGCTCTCAGTACCGGTGATAGCTGGACATATACATTTAATGTCAGTGATACTTCTAAACCTGTAAAGGTTGTTCTTGTATGGAGAGATTATCCTGGTTCTCCGCAGGCTTCTGCATATCTTGTCAATGACCTTGACCTTACAGTGACAACTCCATCAGGATCTTCTTACTATGGTAATCACATGATTTATTCTTCTCCTGATAGGAAGAATAATGTGGAGGTTGTATATATTTCTTCACCACAACAGGGGACCTATACCATTAAGGTAAAAGGCTACAATGTGCCTGATGGACCACAGCCTTTCTCTGTTGTTGTTTTCTCCGGCGGAGCTACATCCGGTGGTGGCGGTGGAGAAGAAACAGACAATCCGCCGAGTGTAAGCTTTGTAAAACCGGCCAATGGAACAGTAGTAGACAAGACATTTGATGTGGAGATCAGTGCATCTGATGATAAAGGTGTATCTAAGGTAGAGCTATATGTAGACAGCACAGATGGAGAGCCTCTTAAAACATGGACAGATGCACCATATACGATAACCCTTGATGCATCCAATGCCAGTGAGAGAGATTTTAAACTTATAGCCATTGCATATGACACAGCAGGACAGAAGTCCCAGGCTGAGGTTACCATTACCGTCAGACATCAGCAGGAGACCGATAATCCGCCGAGTGTAAGCTTTGTAAAACCGGCCAATGGAACAGTAGTAGACAAGACATTTGATGTGGAGATCAGTGCATCTGATGATAAAGGTGTATCTAAGGTAGAGCTATATGTAGACAGCACAGATGGAGAGCCTCTTAAAACATGGACAGATGCACCATATACGATAACCCTTGATGCATCCAATGCCAGTGAGAGAGATTTTAAACTTATAGCCATTGCATATGACACAGCAGGACAGAAGTCCCAGGCTGAGGTTACTATTACCGTCAGACATGGTTCAGAGCCACCGGCAGATACGACAGCCCCGTCTGTATCTATTACATCCCCAAAGAATGGGGATACAGTATCTGGTAATATTACTGTGGAAGTTTCAGCCTCTGATGACCAATCTGGTATCTCTAAAGTAGAACTGTATGTTGATGGTAGTAAGGTAGCCGAAGACACATCTGCACCGTATACATTCTCATTGGATACTACATCTATTAGCGATGGTACACATAAACTTGTTGCCAAGGCTTATGATGGTGCCGGCAATGTTGGTACCTCTGCAGAGGTAACTATTACTGTTAAGAATACTTCTGATGAACCACCAGCAGGAGATACGGCGGATGCAAGTAGGGGATACTTTGGAAAGTTCTCTTACTCTGGTGATACCAAATATTATTACCTTAATATTACAACGCAGACCCAGATAACAATTAAGGCTTATATGGAGAGCACTTTGGATATGGATATTTATCTTATGAGTAGTTCAGGTAGTGTTCTTGCCAAGTCTGAAAATGGTAAGGGAGAGGCCGAGTCTATCACCTATACGCTGTCCCCCGGTGTGTACAAGATTAAAGCCTACAATTATTCAGGATATGGATATTACATCATCTATGTTGATAACAAGATAGACACTTCCAAGCAGGTGTTTAAAGAAATTTCTGGTAGTGTTGCCGATGGTGGTTATAAGACATATACATTAAATCTTGAGGGTATTACAGATGTTTATCTTGATTGGGGAGACAGCAATGTAGATCTTGACCTTTATGTATATGATGCCGCTGGTAATCTTGTTGCCAAGTCAGAATATGGTAAGTACCACTGGGAATCTCTTAACCTCAATCTTAATGCTGGAACATATAAGATAGTGGTAAAATCTTACAGCGGTGGTAGTAACTTCACACTGAATGTTCTTACAGATAAGTAAGTGTCGTAAGGGTTTCTGCCAAACAGGGGGGCACAACTGTGTCCCCCTGTTTTATATAAAAGTATTATTCAGCGGGTTCAAACATATCTTTACCTACCCCACAAACGGGACATACCCAGTTTTCGGGAAGTTCTTCAAATGATGTGCCTGCGGGAATACCGGCGCCAGGATCACCCTCAGATGGGTCATAGATGTAACCACATACTTTGCATACATACTTTTTCATCATAGATACCTCCTTTTATTAACAACCTGTTTCTGGACAGGCTTTTACAGTTTGCTGAGTGGCCTTTTCTATTTCTTTGGCAAGATTTACAATGTCTGCAACAACATTGTCTTTAATCTTACCTTTAAAAGAGATATATGGTAGCTTATTGAGTTTGAGAATACCGAGTATGTCTTCTATCTGCTTTATTGTCATGCCCCCCCATCCGTAAGAGTTTATAATGGCAAGGTTTTTGGCCTTTGGTCTTAAGGCTCTTACAAGGTGGGCAAAGTAGATAATAGATGGATGGGCCGATGCAAGCACGGTGGGTGTGGCGAATACAAGTGTTGCCGCGTCTACAAGTGCCATGGCAAATTCACCGGGATCCGTCTTGGTGAGATTGAAAACTTTGACATTGATATTTCTTCGTAGTAGTTCTCTTTCAAGCACCCTGATGGCCTCGTATGTGCTTCCATGCATGGAAATGTATGCGATAATGACTGTATCTTTGACTGTATCTGATACCCATGTTTCATAGGTTTTTAGTACTTTCTCTACATCGTTGTGTACGGGACCGTGGCTGGGGGCGATCATGTCTACTCCCAACTCTCTCATAAGGTTGATATACTTTCTTATGTGCATGCGGAAGGGCATCATGATCTCAGCGTAGTAGCGTTTAACCTCTATTTCTACCTCGGCCCAATTGTCAGATGAGAATATTTCACTGGTGGCAAGATGAGCTCCGAAAAGATCGCATGTGAATATGATATTGTCTTCTGGAATATAAGTGGACATCGTCTCTGGCCAATGGACCCATGGTGTATAGAAAAATTGCAAAGTGCGCTTGCCTATGGATATTGTCTCTTTATCTTCTACTGTTATAATTTTCTCCTCTGGAATTTCCAAATGCTCTATCAGTAGCTCTTTACATTTGGGATTTGTTATGACTTTGGCCTCTGGATACATCTCAAGCAGGGTAGGTATGGTTCCAGAATGGTCCTGTTCTGCATGATTAGATACGATATAATCTATCTTTTTTACGCCTGCATCTTTGAGATTGGTTATCAGTATCTCTTTCAGATACGGTTCTACTGTATCTATGAGCACGGTTTTCTCATCTTTAACGAGGTATGCGTTGTAGCTGGTTCCATGTGGTGTGGAAACAAGTTCGTCAAATATACGTCTATCCCAATCTATAGCACCAACCCAGTAAATGCCGGGTTTTATCTCTTTGTATCCCATATATATCGCCTCCTATTGATGATCTATAGATAGTTTAGCATATTAAACATTTATAGGGTGTAAAAAAGATAAAGGGCAGGGATATCCCCGCCCTTTATTCTAAACATTGATACGAAGTTTATTCTCTAATAATTTGCACATAGACTTTGCGTCTTCTGGGACCATCAAATTCGCAGAAGAATATGCCTTGCCATGTGCCTAAGACGAGTTTGCCGTCTTTGATAATGACATTAACAGAGCTACCGGTGAGCACAGCCTTGATGTGTGCTGCACTGTTTCCTTCCATGTGGGAGTAGATATCATGGTCCCATGGAATGAGAAGTCCTAACATCTTTCTGAGATCTTGCATCACCGATGGATCGGCATGTTCATTAATGGCCACACCTGCTGTAGTATGGGGGACATATACAATGGCAACACCGTTTTCCACGCCGCTGAGTTTTACCTTTTCGGCAACTTCTTCTGTGATCTCTATGCATTCTTCATGTTGCCTGGTTAGTATTTCTATAGGATAGAAAAATGGCATTTTACCTCACCTCGTATTCATATGTTACGGGTATATCTTTTTTAATAGATGCCTGTACACCGCAGTATCTTTCACGGGATAGGTCGATAGATTTTTTTAACTTTGCCTCGTCTACATTGCCCTCTGCTATATATTTAACATGCAGTTTGGTAAATACGCCAGTACTATCGTCAACCTCTCCTGATACTTCCATCCTGTAGCGCCTAAGGTCTTGCTTCATCTTGATGAGAATAGAGATGGAATCCATGCCGGTGCATCCACCAAGAGAGAGGAGGAATATCTCGTATGGTGTCATACCCCACTTGCCGTCTACATCACCTGTGATGACATTATCCCGGAGGAAGTGAATGCTGTAGCCATCACATGTTTGAATAGACAGTATCTTTTCGTCCTCTATCTCAGGTAGTGTATCGGTAATTTCATATCCAATTTCAATATCTTCTTTAAGACTACTAAGAATAGGGGATAGATTTCTGTCTACATGTTTGGCAATAGCGTCTTTGCACTCTTCAGGTGCCACAAAGTAATAGTATATTTTCATAAACCTCTTGGGATGTTCGGAGGCTAGTGTGTAGTCGGTATAAACCTTAAAGGCCTTACCGCAATCTTTCCATATTCTGTAAAGCATCTCTGTGAGTATGCTGACAACTGTCAAGGGTTTAGGTGTCATGCCGGCATCTTTGCCGTTGACTTTAGGTGTAGTATCAAGGACAACAGATTTTCTTCTGGCTGTACCAACAAGCTGAAGCCCCTCAACCTGTGTAATTGTTGCCTTTATCTCCATTTTGCTCCCTCCCTGTTCTTATATATGTTTATTTTAGCATGTATGCTACTGAGTTCCTGTTTCAGACTGTGTTGTTGTCGTAGGCTGGGTAGCGGTGGCTGTTGGCCGAGGTGTGACATTTTCTGCCTGTATATTGCTTGTGAAACTGCCGAGTTTATTGAGATAGCTTTCAATGTAGCCAATAAATGTTTTTTGCCTTATAGATAGTGAAGATCCATCTGTCAGTTTAAAGTTATCTGGTACATGGATATTCTTCAGATTTTGTAAGGCAATTTTTATCTGTTTTACGGCATTGACAACTTTGTCTTTTTGATCGTCGTTAAGATATTTTAGAAGATTGGTGTTTATGTCGTTTATAATAGCCTGTTTCTGTTTGGTATCTTTGATATCTTTGGTCTTTTCATCTACAATCTGCTTCTTGATGTTTTCAATGGTATCTTTGGCGGTTTGATACCTTGCAAGAGCAGAGATAATGTCAATGCGAGGTTGAATATCATCGGTGCTTGTCAGTTTCCTTGAAGCGGATAGTGTTTCTACCAAGTTCTTGTATAAGTTGGGGTACTCGCCGGGATTTTTATATCCACTGTATACAAGGAGGGCATCAAGAGATGATTTCAGCACATTGTCAAAGTTTTTCGGTGTGGTAGATGTCTTCAGGTATTCTGTAAGGAGCATATATCCTTCCTGATATGTCAGCTGGAAGCCATTTAGTCCATATGTAGGATAAAATCTCAGCACAATGCGGGCGGTATTAGCGTGCTTCCATGAAGACTCAAGGTCAGACAATTTATGTTCTTTTTGCCACTTAATGTAGAAAATCTGAGATGTAGATACATGGGCACCGTAGAACCAGTGATCCCACTTAAATATATTTTCCATATACTGAGTAGATTCTCCCAGTTTATCCATGTAGTAGGCGTTAAAGCCTAAGATCATGTAGAGGTTTTCTGGAGACCATGTATCTTTTTCGTGGGAAAGGGCCACTTCTTTAGCAAGTTTGTATGTTTTTTCGGCATCTTTCATCTTACCCTGACTTTTGAGAACATAGGCGGCTGTGCCGTATGCCTTGGCAAGATTGAGGCTGTAGTAAGATTCTTCTGGATATGTATCATATGCCTTTTCTAAGTATTCCATAGCCGTCTGTAAAAACTGTGGGTTGATTCTACCGCCAGACTGCGATGCGTTGAGATAACTGATACCTGTTCTGAAATATCCGTCGGCTCTCCACAGCTGTATGTAGTTATAACTACCGATTACTCCTACAAGTACAAAGGCAATAACCATAACAAGAGCTATACCCTTGGCAACGGGGAGGTTGATGTTTTCCTGCTCTCTCTCTGCCACGGGAACATCTTCAAGGTAGTATGTTGCCGCAATGATACCGAGAAAGATGTAGAAGAATAGAGCTGTTGACAGCGTATCAAATATTGTGAGAAGGTTGGCGGCATATCCCAGTAGAGATGCAACCAAACCTGCCATGATGATGCGGTATTGTTCGCTGGGTTCATTTTTTAGATATTTGTATGCCATTATTAGCGCAGCTAAGAACATAGAGATGTATGCCAAGATACCAATAATTCCTGTTTTGGCCCACACACTGAGATAGTTGTTGTGAGGGTCATCGTAGTTGACCTTGGGTTCAGACTGACTGAGTTCAAGGCTCTTGTATGGCATGAAGTTTCGCCTAAATACCTCTATACCTACGCCGGTTAGTCTACCGTGCTTCATATTATCCTTGATAAGAGTCAAGGTGTCTCTCCACAGTATAAGACGGGGTATAGGTTTACCATGTGAGTCGTGCCATACAAATATGGTTTTTAACCTGCTAAATACGGGAAACTTGTTGCCAAGCAGAAGACCTGTTGCTACAAATAATATGATTCCTATAATAAGTGCTATGGAAACAATCTTTATAAAGGTTTTTTTGTTTTTACCTGTGATGACCATGCCGGTGACAATGATCCACACAACAATGCCGGCAAAGAACCCAACCCAGGCACCACGGGTCATAGAGCCAATAACGGCAATAAGTTGTGCAACGAACATAGAGAAGTAGAGTATGGCCTTGCCTCTGTTGTTACTTGTGAAATAGGCGTAGGAACGGGCCAGTGTAAGGAATGCTGTAAGCACAAGCATGGGGCCAAAGAAGTCTGGGTTGCCTTGAAAACCAAAGGCCCTGTGTCCAAAGGCACCACTGCCCCAAAATGGGTCGGCGCCGAGCATCTGCATAATACCGTATAAGGCGTTGAATGTTCCAAAGTATATGAGCACATCATATAAAAACTCAAGAGATTTTCGGTTATAGACAACGATCATAGTCAGGAAGGCCATCCATGTAATGGGCAAGAAGACGATAAGTCCCAGCTGTCTTTCATATACACCCCAAAATGATACATTGGGGTTCAGTGAAAAAATGGTAGATAAAATAATAGCCACATCAAATGCCAGTACTGTATACGCTATAGGGTTTTTCAGTTTCTTTGTTTCTCCAGGATATAGTGCTACAAGCACGGCTATAATCGTACCAATGATGGTAAAGAGCCATATGAATGTAGCACTCTTAACAATGTCAAATGCCCTGTAAATACCCCTGTAAAATGCCACAGGTGGAATAACTACTAATAGTACATAGAGCCATAGGAGAAAGTTCCTCTGCGCTTTTGGAATTTCCAGTTGTTTCATTGTTCTTCCCTCCCTACAGTTTCAAATAATTTCAACATTAAATAATCAGATTTTTCGTCAACATCTGCTCCCATCGTCGGGCTAACTGTTACTGTTGCTGCTTTAACATGAAAATTTTTGTCTACCCATTTTATCACATCATTTATAGTTAAATGACCTATCGTCAATTTTAAGAATAGATTTATTCCCATCGTCCATACAATCATAAATGGATTTTTACGGTAAGCATAATATTTGGTGCCTTCCTCTATGACTGTCTGCCATTTGTTTTGGCTGATGAGTGCTGCTCCTGCCAGCTTGATTTTACCGTCTTTTAATGGAATAAAAGTCTTAGACCAACCTGGAAACATTGTTTGAAAATCTTCTTTGTAGATAATACCTGCCACAAGTTCGTTGGGATGTTCTATAAATGGTAGAAGATCTTTACCACTGACAAGAGGACAGTCACCTGTTAATAGTAATATATAGTCTGCGTCTGGGTGTATAACCGATATAGTATCCATAAGACTATTACTTTCTATTTTCATTAGTTCAGCTCCATCAAGATTGTCTATGGGCCATCCTGTTCTACCAATGACGGTAATAGGAACATCTAAGTCATTTTTAATATTATTTACCATATGTTGAACAATCGTTGTTCCTGCCCACGGTAGTAGTGCCTTATAACCTACACCAAAATCTTCACACCACGGTTCTCTATCTCCGCCTGCCAGTATGTATATCTTTACACTCACATGGCATCATCTCCCATCCTGTTTTTCTCATGCTTATTTCTATAATATCCCAATGTTTAGGTATTTGGGTTGGTGGAGATAGACTAAATATACTGCTACCACTGCCTGTAAGGTACATTCCCCGTGGTATGCTAATGCCAAAAACCCGTTGAAATGCTTCGGTAAGTGCATTACCCATAACGCCATTTTCAAGGTATATATCTGTGTAGTTAGAGTAAAATGGCTTTTCGTCCCATGCCCTGTATATCATAGGGGTAGAAGAGGCAAAATCGGGGACTGTTAGGTAGAGGGTAGAAGGGACATTGATGTTGTCAAGGGGAGTTATTTTTTCTCCTATGCCCTCCATGAGAAGTGGACCGTTGTAAAGATACATACTGACATCTGCCCCAATCTTTGGTGCCACTTCCAAGGCTTTTTGTCTGTCTATGAGTTCTAAACTAACCAATGCTCCCAGTAGTCCGCCGGCGTTGCTGCTAGAGCCTCCCAGCCCTCTGCCTATAGGTATATGCTTATATATAATGGCAGAGAAGGGAATATCAAGTAATGTTTGTAGCTTGTGAACAGTAGAGTTCTCTATGGGGTAGGGCAAAAATGTAATTGGCCCCTTTTTCCCTATATTGATGAGCATGGTGTCAAAGATGTTGATAAATGATACGATACTTCTTAGAAGGTGCATTCCATCATTTCTAACACCGACGACATCAAGGGTTATATTGATCTTGGCATATGTTTTCAGAAGAAAGCAATGTGTAGACATGGCACAGTGTTTCCACACTCACCTCCTCACCGCGTGATGTAGGTTTTACACCGGCTTTTCTTAGTACATATTCTATACAATCTTTGGAGTATCCCATGTTTTTTAGGTTATTAAGTAGTGTTTTGCGTTTTTGCTTAAAAACCCCTTTGAGGAAATTTTCCCATATGTCAGGATCTACATGGCACAGGGGCGTTTCTTGTCTCTTTATAAATAAGACCTCAGACATAACTTTAGGTGGTGGGGAGAAAGCCCTTGGCTTTACGACAAACGATGACACGATGTCGGTATATGTCTGCATCCATACACTAAGAGAAGATTTTTCTTTCCCCCTTTGTGCTTTTATGCGTCTTGCCACCTCTTTTTGTAGCATAAATGCCCCAAGACTCCAGGTGGAGAAGTTCTTTATAAGGTGGGTAATAATAGTGGTGCCAATCATATATGGTAGATTGCCAGCTGTGTTATATATACCGGTAGGTATATCATCTTCTTTCAGTGTGAGAAAATCTGCCCAGATAACGGTGAGATGAGGAACTTCCTTGGTAATAGCCTCCCAAAATGGTTTTAACCTATCATCAATTTCCACGGCTACAATAGGACCTTTTTCCAATAGGGCAAATGTCAAGTCGCCTGCTCCAGGTCCTATCTCCAAGATATAATCAGGACTATTTTTCCACACATAATCTGCCATTCTTCGTGATACAGTATGGTCTTTGAGAAAGTGCTGGCCCAATCCCTTTTTCGGTCTGGGTATGAGATGTTTGTATTTCTCTCTTATCTCGTACATTACTTGCCCTCCGGATACTCTATAATGTAAACCCATTTGTACCTCTTGCCCCACTTGAGGGCCTCTTCTTTGGTGGGAAAGAACACATCAATGTGATAATACTTAATCCAGCCTCCAACATCTACAGCGTCACTATTGCCGTATCCTTCTATATATAGTTTGCTGTGTAAGGGCACAAGTCTTGGATCTACGGCTACAACACCTTTTCTTGCCCTGTCTCCCGTTGCCGTAACCCAGTCGACACCGGGATCTTCAGGTGAGTATGCAGTAATGAGGGCGATAAATTTTTTCAGATAAGGGCCATTGTAAAGGTGCGGGCCACTTTTGAATACCCATGGTGTTGGTTTTTTGATAATTTTCTTTTCTGTCCATGTTTTCACAACCTCATCATCAAGTATGTATTTATATGTCACGATTTCCATTAGCCCACCGGCGGCTTTTTGGAGCCTAATGACTTTGCCCGGTGGCAAGTTGTTGTCATAGTAAATGACCTGTTGCCATATGAGGGGTGCCAAGGGTATGAGCTTGGCTTTTTTCTGTATCCAGCCTTTGCTAACAAAGAGGGTTTTATTGTCTTTCCAGTAAATCTTATCCAGTGGGTTAGTGTTTATACCGGCAATGCTAAGAAGTGTATCTGTGCCACTGTGGGGAGGAGTCAATACATGCACTATGTCTTCTTTCGTCTCAACTTTATATTCTTTTACCCATGTGTCATATAGGACAGGGCATGAATCTATGGTGTTAATAGGAAATCCGGTTTTCTGAATGAATTCTTCTTCTGTGCGGGCAAATACATAGCCACTTTTTATGCCATCAAGGGTAACGGCACAATAAAAGCGTGTGTTTAGCACACCATATAGTATGGCCCACGCAGTAAAGATAATGATAAGTACCCTTAAAACACTGCGAGCTATATTCACTTTATAATCCTCCACCTTATGAGGTATGAAGGGTAAGGGGAAGGAGTAGTACCCACATGGACACCGCCAACCTCTTCGTCTACCAGTGTCATAACATATACAAGTGCCTCTGCCCCATGACTGGCGTCTGCTATAGAACTGGCATCTTCGGGTATGAGTATGGTGAGTTTCACGATGGCGGCTCCATTCATGTAGGGGGTATTTAGTTGCTCTCCTTGTATTTTGGCAGTATGGCCGTTTGGCAGAGTAGTAGATGTCTCGGCCTTGGTAGGTGTATTAGCTATTTTGGGGTAGTTTGCCGATACCCATACAACTCCGTATTCTACAGCCGATTCTATGTCTTGCATGAGTAGTGTAGATGTTCTCACAGATATATTAAGTCTGTTTTCTTGCACGACATAACTCAGCAAAATAGCCGAGAGTAGGCCCAAGACAAAGACGATAATCAGTGTAATGATAAGTGTGGAGCCCCTTTCCCATTTCATTGTGGACATGATCCGTTCACCTCAATATACGGGCTAACCCCCGTTATATCTTGAAAATCACTCATTGTGTAGCCATCGTAGCTTTCTATAATGTCAGAATCCTTGAATGTTATAGTGCACATAGGTGGAGATGTCTTGGCACCAATAGATATGGTTATTTTTAAGATAGATGGATTACTGCTGATGAGCGAGGCACTGATATCTGTGAGGGGATATCCGCTGCAATCTATATCTATGTAATCTTCTGGACTGCTGAGTTCCGGTTTGTCCTTTATAGGTTGGGTAAAATACAGGTATATAACTTTTCCCTGCGTGGCACTCATTGTGGCTTCGTCAAAGCATGCTATTGGTAGGGCAAATGGCACGGTGAGTTTAGTCATACCAACAGTTCCTGAGATGGTTTCATTGTCTCTGGTAGTGGCAGTATATGCAATGGTGATATTGGAATATGGTTTGTAATCTGGTTGGTTATCGCTTAGTATTCTGTCACCATAAAACATCTTTATATTGGTGATGTGCACACCGGGCAAATCAGGATATGTTCTCCCGTCATTTATAGAGATATTGCTACTATTGTTTGTTAGGGTAGTTTGGTTTAGTGTCAGCTGTTTGGTGATATCCTCTGATGTGTTGAAAGAAGTTGCCGTGTAGATGGATATATTATTAATATTGTCCGATTGTCTGTTACCATCTGTTTGGGAGCATACAGCAAATTTCATAGGGTACAATGCATCAATGAGACGGCTATTGGTTAAATATGTGGCCTCTGCCCTGCTCATGGCAGAAGGAGTTTCTATAAATGTTGTTTTCAACAGGCTTGTAGTCATAGGTACAAGTGCAATAGTTAGTATAGAGACAATAATAATGACTACCAGTAGTTCAATAAGGGTATAGCCGCTATTTTTCATGTTATTCCAGCCCCTTAAGCCTTTTCAGATATAGCATTAGGGCAACGACATCGCCACTTGATACTCCGGGTATCTGGCTAGCTTGTCCCAGTGTGGCAGGTTTAAATTCTTTAAGATAGTCTCTGCCTTCCCGCGAGAGGTTAGGCACCTTGTCGTAATTAATATTCTCTGGTATCTCAAGTTGGCTCAGTTTTTTGGCCTCATTAATAAGGCTCAGGTCTCGCTTGATATAGCCTTCGTATTTAACATCTATCTCCAGTGTTAGCTTGCCCTGATTATCAAGCTGTGATATTTCTGACACATACCTTGCAAGATCATCGGCGTGTATCTCAGGTCTTTTTAGCACCTGATAGGCCGAGGTTTTTCCTTTGAGAAAGTCAAAGTGCTCTTTATTGAGATATGTGCTTTTTAGCGATTCTTTGGCCTTTTCTATCAATTCTTGTCTTTCCTTGACAATTTTATATTCATCTTCTGTCAGTATTCCCAGTTCATATGCTTTCTTTGATAGTCTAAATGCGGCGTTGTCTTGTCTCAGTACAAGGCGATATTCAGAGCGTGATGTTAGCATTCTATATGGTTCTCTGATGGGATGTGTTGTCAGTTCGTCTATAAGTACGCCAATATATCCATCTTCACGGGATAACACAAATGGTTTTTCCCCCATAACATATAGTGATGCATTGATACCGGCAATGATTCCCTGTGCTGCTGCCTCTTCATATCCTGTTGTTCCATTGATTTGACCGGCTGAAAAGAGTCCTTCAATGCCTTTGACTTTCATAGATGGGTGAAGCTGATGTGGAGCTATAAGGTCGTAATCTATGGTATATCCTGGTCTAACAATTTCAGCATTTTCAAGGCCTGGTATACTCCGCACGACCATTTCTTGTATTTCAACAGGTAGTGATATGGCAAGACCATTGGGATATATCTCTTCGGTATTCAGCCCAACGGGTTCTAAGAATATGATGTGGCTATTTCTATCGGGAAACCATACGGCTTTTTCTTCAATAGATGGGCAGTATCTCGGTCCTATCTTAACCATATCTGATGCACGGGAAGCCGTAAGGTGTATGTGCATACGCACAAT
>Ga0256838_1000481_pt1 | contig 24517 bp, 36 predicted proteins | sample 4571419metaG_FD_185978 | JGI IMG/M metagenome (GOLD analysis project Ga0256838, IMG submission 185978) | Hydrothermal vent microbial communities from Guaymas Basin, Mexico - 4571-419 | ecosystem: Environmental > Aquatic > Marine > Hydrothermal vents | place: Mexico: Guaymas Basin | collected...
TATTTATTTTTCAATTCATATAGTTCTTTCAATTCACGTCTATATGTCTTTCTTTCATCTGCTTTGCTCATTGATACAAAAAACCAAACAATTATCCAAATACCTGCAGTAATAATAGAAAGAATTAAATGTAGTATATGGTTAACTTTAGCGTCTTTGATTTTATTTTCTAGTTCTGTTTTTTTATACTCAAAGTTATCTAATTTTGATTGCGCTTTATCTTCTGCTGCTTCTTGAAAGCCTTTTTTCATAGAACTCATAATTCCCATTATTTACCTTTTTACTTTGTTTAATATATTATCATTCGTAATCAGTTTATATTCTTGCGGTTGAAAAGCATTCAAAGTTTACACCATAAGTAGGCTTATCATAAGTTCCACCTGTTACATTAAGAATAATTATTTCAAATTCTGTACCAGGGTCGGCTTCAAGGAAATCATCACAGAAAGATTGATTAAGATTTCCAATCTGTGAACTCATATCATCTTCAAAAGCAAGAACAGCTACAGCCCATTTTCCTTTTTTATATTCATACGCTTTTAAAAAAGCCTCATTCCCTGCTTTGATAAACCTCTTAATATTTGACTGCCTATCACTTCCATCATCGTTTTTAAATGTTACCCCTGCTACTTTTGATGGACGAAAATATTCAAAATTTTTATTAAGATTATCTCTACTTAAATTTTCTTCATTATTAGAGCCTTTAATTTTAGGCAAGAAAAACAAGACAGTTATAGAAAGTATAGTAAAGATTGAACCTAAGATAGCCCATAATATTTTATTTCTATTTTTTCTTTTTGCAAGAAAGTATCCAATTATTGCGAAAGATATTGCAACAGACAATACTAACATTTGTTACTTCCTTGTATCATCTTTTTATACCCTACCATCAAAGTTACCAACTACACGACCGATAATCTTACAACCCTCTAGCTGTTCCTGTGTTATAACTAAATCTTTATAGTCTTTATTATCACTTTTAAGCGTAACTGAGCCATCAAATGATTCTCTTGCTACTCTTTTAACTAGATAGCCTAGCTGAGGTGAATAGATAACATATACCGCACCGCTTACTATAATACAGTTTTCATTTTCAAAAGGGTTTATAAATAGTTTAGACCCATCTTTGATAGATGGACTCATAGAATCACCCAACGCATTAATGATAAAGATATTTTTAAACTCAGTCAATCCTATAATGTTTACTAAAAACTCTTTGTCGAAGCTCATAACACTTGGCAACTCTTCATAACTTACACCGCCCTCACCCATTGAGCCGAATGTATTTGCTAGGTACTTGATGTTTATTTTGTCTTGGGTGGTTATGCTTTTGTATTGAGTGTTTTGTTTAGGTGCAAATTTTTTCAAGGCTTCTTTTTGTCCATCTGCATTATATGTGTTTGCTTTCTCTAGTGCATCCCAATCAACAGAGTTGTCTATTTGAAAATCTTTAAAATTAGTAGTATTCGGACGCTCTTCAGAATCTTCAATGTTTTTAAGTTCTGGTTGCATAATAACTTTCTGTTTTGTTCTCTTAGCAAATTCATACAAATACTTATACACAGAAGCATCAATAATAATTCTATTCTCTGATAGATATCTAAATAACATTTTTAATTCATTTAAAGAAAAAAAAGTTGTCCCTTTTAGTCGAGAACGGTAAGTCTTATCATTGATTCCCATAATTTTACCGAATACAGATTGTGATAGTCCTATACTTTTTCTAACTAAATCAATATCTTTTGCAATATTTTTCATAATATACTCCAATTTTAAGGTAAATATAAGTTATTTATCTATATTATAACGGTATCAAAACATTAAACACCGAATTAATACCGATAATATAATCGGCAAACGGTAACAAAACTTTAACATAAAGGTAAATTATGGCAAAACTTGTCTTCAATAGAGCTAAAATGCTCGAATTAGGTAATGGGAGTATCAAAGAATTTTGTGAAATATATAAAATCAAAAGAACTAATCTTTATAGAATAGAAAATACATCTCGAAAAACAAAAGGCACATATGCTCAAGAGATAACAAATAGATTAATTTCTATGGATTGTGCTAAATGGAAAAATATTGAGGATATTGCTTAAATGAAAAGAAATGCGTTAGTTGAAAAGCTAGGAGATTCACAGACTACCACAAATAGCCTGCAAGTTAATCGCAAAGGATTAAAATTGAAACAAGAGATTATAGCAGTTAATTTAACTGAAATCAATGGTATACAAGTTAATGCAGTAAATGCAAGAGAGATACATACATATTTAGATGTAAAAACACAATTCAGCACTTGGATACAAAGAGCAATAGAAAAATATGATTTTATCGAGAATAACGATTATTCAATTTTGAATATTGATAATCCAAACGGAGGCAGAGATATTATTGATTACTTCGTGACTATTGATATGTCAAAAGAATTATGTATGCTAGAAAACAATCCAAAAGGTAAAGAGACTAGAAAATATTTCATCTCTAAAGAAAAACAATCACATAAAGTCTTATCAGTTCAAGAACAAATAGCATTAATCGCACAAGGTCATCATGAAGTAGATAATCGCATAACAGTTTTAGAAAAAACGAAACGATTAGAAAACTGGCAAGAAAGAGCATTAACAGATGCAAAAAATAAGAAAGTTTATGAAATTGCACAAGGTAACAAAGAACTAGCAACAACACTTCATAGAAAAGTATGGTCAATCTTTAAAAAGAATTTCCACCTACCAAGATACAACGAACTACCAGCAATTAGATATGAAGATGGAGTGGCTTACATCAAAAACTTATCTCTAGTAGATTTAGTAGCCTAACCCCTCATAGTTCCTACCCTCTACATGTAGAGCATAGGAATTATTGAGCGGTTATTCATCGCAAACAAGGGGAAATCCTTTGACTAACGTTAGTCATAAAGTACCACACTTAACTACGGTAAGAGTGTGTAGTGGCATGGGTTAGCAAGTACCATAACTTGTTATAGACGAAGAACTTTTTTATAAAGCCATATTATGAAGTCGTGTCCACACCACGAGTATGGTTTTTAGAAAAGTTTTAAAAAGCAAACACTAAGACCGCCTAACAATGGCAAAAGTTGACGATGCGTTAAGCAATTCAATCTGGTGTTTGTTTTAAGAGTTTTTAAAATGAGTTGATGAAAATTAGAAAGACACAGATAGCACGAACTATCTGCAATAAAACTTGAGAAAGTTTAGGAGAACATTATAGCATGAAAATTATAAAACAGCAAAAACCAAAATCACGGATACGAGTTAAATACAAGATAAACGACAGAACAAATGATGAAACGAAACCAGCATCTTGTATGGGTGCTTATGCATGGGAGAATGAAGAATAATGACATCAGCAATGATATTTGTCTTATGTGTAGGAATTGCTGTAGTTATTGTGACTTTAGCAGTAATTGCTTATGAAGAATTTGGAAAGAGTTTATTTTGAGTTTAAAAGAAGAAATAGCAAAACAAATCAAAGAGTGTGCAAATGTGAAGCTTGATCTAATGATGATAAAACTGATGGAGAAATAAGATGCTTAACAATATATTTGAAAATCCTTTTGTAATGATTGGATTAAGTATTGCACTTTACACGCTAGTTGCCATAGCAGTTGGTATTTATAAAAATAATAAAAGAGATTGGGGAGAAAATGAGTAAAAAAATAATAAAAATGAGTGATGAAGAGTATTTTAAAGTTGAAGCATTAAGCAATAGTGGATTTAGACTACTAAAAGAGAGTGTTTTACATTTTGAGAATCAAGACTTATTTAAACTAAGTAGTCCATCACTTACACTTGGTAGTGCTGTTCATAAATTAGTTCTAGAACCAGAAGAGTTTAATGATGATTTTATTATTGAAGATTTTGAAGGTGCTGAACTAAACAAAAATACAAAACTTTATAAAGAAGCTAAAGCACAATGGCTTGATAGTGTTGGAGATAGACAAGTTTTATCAATAGACCTATTTAAGCAAGTAACAAAAATGGCTACAAATGTTAAAGCTATTGCAGGTGGACTACTTCAAAATGGTATATCAGAACTTGCATTTTTTGGTGAGTTTGATGGTGTTCCAGTTAAATGTAAAGCAGATTATTACAATCAAGAGGCTGGTGTAGTTATAGACCTAAAGACAACTAAAAGTATTAAAGACTTTAAAAAATCAATCCTAGAGTATGGATATGGCACACAATCAGCATTTTATCTCGATGTTATTAAGAGCTTAGGTAAAAAAGCAGATAGATTTGTTTTTATCCTGGTCGAAACTACTGCACCTTATATGGTATCAGTTCAAGAGATGCATACAGAAGGTATTGAAGAAGGTCGTATGATATATAGCGAGTACCTGCAAACGTGGAAAGACTATAAAGAAAATGCAATTATCAATGTAATTAAAACAACTAATTATCCAGAATGGTTTTTAGAACAAAGAAGAGGAGCGTAAAAATGGGAACTCAATTACAAGAAAGAGAACAGCAAATCAAAGTTAGCTTAGTAGCTCAACAAAAAGTAATCACTTCATTACTAGGAGATAAGAAAAAATCAGATAAGTTTTTAGCCACAGCTCTTAAAGTTGCAAATGATTTTAAACTTTCTGCATGTAGCGTTAATAGTATTGTTGATGCATGTGTAACTGTTGCTCAACTCAACTTAGACTTAAGCCCTGCTCTATCTCATGCATACATTGTACCATTCAAAGGTCATGTCCAATTAATTGTATCTGCAAGAGGATACACAGCTTTACTAGCTCGTACAGGATGGAAACTAAAATCTTATATCGTTAATGAAGATGATGAGTTTGATTACAATATTGACAACTTTAATGAATCTATACAATTTAAGAAAAATATAGACTCTGAAAAAGAAGTATTTAAATATGCTGTTGCTCTTGCTCAGTCTCCAGATGGAACACTTTATGTAGAAATTATGAATAAAAAACAAATTGATAAACATAGAATGGTTAGCTCAAATCAAAAAAGTAAAACTCCTACTGGTGTTTGGGCTGATTGGTTTAATGAAATGGCAACTAAAACAGTTATCAAAAAGCTTGTTAAAAAGTTACCAATGGGCGAAGAAGTAGCTAATGTTGTTGCTGTAGACGATAAGCCTATTGAAGCAGAAATAGTTGTTGAAGAATCAAAGAATGATGATTTAAACGACTTAATTAAAGCTCCTCAAACTGAAGAAAATTTTGATAAAGAGACTGGTGAAGTAGTAAAAGATGTTTAAAGTTTTAGAAAATGGTAAAGCTCCTACTCGTGGAAGTAAGTATAGCGCTTGTGTTGATTTGTATGCTAGTGAAGATAAGGTTATTGGTAGTGGGGATACTGAGCTTGTAGGGCTTGGGGTTGCTATTGATTTAGAAAAGTTAAGAAGAACATTAAAAGAAGATGACTTTCATTTTTATGCAAACCATGTTGATAGCTTTAAAAACTCTCACTACCTACAACTAATGCTAAGAAGCTCACTTGGTAAAAAAGGTTTGATACTTCCAAATGGTGTAGGAGTAATAGACTTAGACTATAAAGATGAAATCAAAATGATTATACATAATCCTATAGCTTATGTATTTAATGAGGAGAATGCAGATTTAAGCCTTAAAACTTATTCATATTCAGATAGAGAAGACCTTATAATAGAGTCGTTTGAAATCAAAAAAGGCGATAGAATAGGACAGATAGCACTACTAGAACACAAGTCATATCTCTTTGGAATAGAAAGTGAAGATGAGCGTAATGGTGGCTTTGGAAGTACTGATAAAAAGGATGAACATGTATAACAAAGTAATAATGGTCGGAAACCTAACAAGAGATATTGAACTCAGATATTCTCAATCTGGAATGGGTATAGCAAACACAGCTATTGCAACAAGTCGTAAATTCACTAGCAATGGTGAAAAAAAAGAAGAAGTTTGTTTTGTAGATATCACTTTCTTTGCACGTTCTGCTGAGATAGCAAATCAGTACCTTAGAAAAGGTTCAAAGATATTAGTCGAAGGTCGCTTAAATTTTGACCAATGGACTGATAATAACGGACAAAAACGTTCTAAACATTCAGTAGTTGTTGAAACAATGCAAATGCTAGATAGTAAGGGTGATAATCAAGGTCAACAACCACAGCAAAACTATCAACAAAACAACAATACACCAGCACCAAGTAACCAAGCTCCACAACAAATGGAGGTAGTTCATGAACAGATACAAGGTCGACCACCTGCAATAGATGTTGATGAAGACGAAATTCCATTTTAAGGTTTATTTATGAACGTAGAAGCATTTGAAAACTTAGAACTTATCCCATTACTTCTTAATAAAATTGAAATAATGGAAGCAAGAATGGCTAAACTTATGCCACCGATAACAAATAAAGAAGAGGTAGCTAAGTTTTTAGGTAAGTCAAAAAGCACTATAAATAGGTACATGCAAGAGGGTTTACTTGTTGAGGGTATTCACTTTTATAGAAAAAATGGTACAATTTTAGTGTTTATTGAAGATGCTATAACCGACTTTAGGGATAAACTAAACAAAGGTTTAGCACATGAAAAAGTTAAGATTTAAAAACCGAAATGGGATATTATATTTCGGTACAGATGGTAAGTTTTCATCGTCAAGATTGAAATTTACAAATGTTAATAAAAATATTATCAAAAATAGATTTTATAGTGGTTTGCTTGATGGAGAATTGGGGCTTAATGATGGAGTTCCAACAGTTTTAGAACTACTTGAAGATGTGATGATTGAAAAAGATAAGTATCTAAAGTATAAGACTAGCTTAGCTTACTCATCCGTATTGAAGAATCACATTATCCCATTTTTTGATGATATGATAGTAACTCAGATTAAACCGATTTTCATAAAGAAGTTTCAAGACAATCTACTTGAAAAAGGGTTAAAGAAGAGTACTATCTTAACAGCAAGATTATTGTTAAAAGCAGCGTTTGATTTAGCAATATTAAGTGAAAGTATAACGATAAATCCTGTAAAAATGGTTAATATGCCAAGAATTAGAGTTGAAAAGAAGAAACAAAACCCCTTTTCACTTGATGAGATTGATAAAATCTTAGATAATTCAAGCGGATCACTAAGAAACTTTTTAGGGATTATGTTCTTTACTGGTGCAAGAAGTGGCGAGATACTGGCTTTAAAATGGGAGGATATAGACATGGAGGATGATACCATTTCTATAAACAAAACCATTGCACATGGTCGTATAAATTCGCCTAAAACAAGGTCGAGTGAGCGTGATATTGAGATGCTACCAAAAGCTAAAGAGTTTTTTAAAGCTCAGCGGTTAGAAACTGGCTTAAAAGATAGCTATGTGTTTTTAAATACATTTGGAGTTCATCATGGTTATAGCACGACCTTTCATCAAAACTTCTATAAGCTTTTAGATAAGCTAAAGATAGAAAAAAGAACTTTGCATAATACAAGACATACATTTGCAAGTATTATGTTGAATAATAATATAGACCCTCTTTGGGTATCGGCAACTTTAGGACACGAAAACCTACAAGTTACACTGAGTATATACACTCACTACATGCCAAAAAAAGAGAAAATGAGTATAGAGTTTTTAGAAAAGAGGTACAAAAGCGGTACACTAGGAGCGTAAAAGCCCCAGTTTAGGTAATTGTAAATTAAAAACGATACAGACTATCAGGATTTTATGATAAGCGTATAAGCCCTTTTAAGGATAGTTATAGCTCTTTAATAAACAAATGAGACTTAAACCCTTACTATTTCCTTATTGAAAAAGAGGTCAAAAACGGTACAAATTCCAACCCCTTTAAAACTAAACAAAAAAATAATTAAACATAAGGATTTCTCGATGTCTGAAAAAATAGTAATCATGCTCTCAGAAAATGACAAATCTAAGATAAGAGTTTTTTTACAACCCTACCCAAATCTACGAATCAAGAAACAACTAAGGAAAAATAATGAGAGAAAATGAAAAAGATGAACTTCAATGCCCATATTGTAATCACATACACGACCAAGTAACAACAGCAGAAATAATCTCTGATTTTAGCACGTCAAGAGAATGCGGACATATGGTAGATTGTGAAAACTGTAATAAAGCCTTTGAGGTATGTATTCAGCGTGAATATAGAGTTCAGACTTATGCTATGAAGAGCAAATAAACAAATTTAAAATCAACACCCTACTCTACATGTAGACAAATCAAACACAAACAAACATCAAAACAAAACTATCTGAACAATAGAATAGTCACTTGATGTCTAAAAAAGGACAAATATGCTCAGTTATTTCACAAAAGCAAAAACACAAAAAAAACTTTATTTCCAACTAGAAACAGAATTTAAAAAAATAAATGAAGATGAAAGGACTATAGGAATATATGCAATATTCAAAAATGATGTATGTATGTATGTAGGACAATCTAAAAATATTCCGAGCAGAATTGCAACACACTTATCTGGAAAATATAAAGAGTGTTCAAAAGTTCTAATATTTCCAACAATTGATATAGACGATGACTTAATACCTCTTGAAAAATTCACCATGAAACATTTAAAGCCTATTGAAAACCTAATGGTTGATTTTACAGAAGAAATTAGCAGAGATAGCTTAGCAGAGGGTGAAATACTTTATGGATTAGAAAGAAGTGAATTTTACAAAAAAGACTTCAACATAGTCGATTGCGCAGATATAACACTAATTAATTCAAAATACAATCTTCTGGTGTCTTGCGAATTTAATCTTGATCTTCAGTCAGATATAAAAACTGCTAATTACATAATAGATGAAATAAACAAACTTAGACAGCATCCTACAGAGGAACAATAATGAGTTTTACAGATGAACAGCTATTAAACCTTGTCAATAGCACTATTACTAAAAAAACAGAGTTTCAGCCAGACGACTTTACAGGTGGTTCAGTTCAAACAACAAGTACAAATAACAATCGCATAACTAATTTTAAAGTCAGTCTATTTTTTGGCTATAAAAGCAAAAAGCCTATTACAAGAACTATAGAAATAAGCAAAGATACTTACTATATTTGGGCTAAAGCAATACTAGCCAAGACATTAGCACTTGAAAACAATAATATAGGTATGGATTTTTCAGAACTTAACGATTTAATGAATAATCCTCCTATAGTAGATAGTAATGAAGTAGTAAGTAGTAAGTATATAAGTAAAGTAGAGGTGCCTCTACAGGTAGAGGGGGTGGTAGAGAAACCAAAAAAAGAAACCTACTCTAATGAAATCAAAGAAATCATTAATCATTTAAACGATGTACTTAATACTAATTACAGAACCAATACAGATTCAACAAGAACCTTAATAAAAGCAAGATTAAACAATGGTTTTACAGTTGACGACTTCAAGCAAGTGCATATTATTAAGTTCTCAGAGTGGACTGGTACAGATATGCAAAAGTTCTTAAGACCTGAAACACTATACGGCAACAAATTTGAATCATACCTCAATCAAAAAATATCAGACTATGAAAAAATGAAAGCAGTAAATAGCCATACAGGTATGTCTGCTTTAGAGATGTTGAAACAGCAAGGGTATGCGTGATGAAAAATAAAATGAACAAAATCCATAATATTGACTGTTTAGAGTTTATGAAGCAAGTACCAGATGATTATTTTGATTTGGTTTTGACCGATCCGCCTTATGGGATAGGGATAAGCAGTAATCCAATAAGACAAAAGCACGATAAAAAAGAATGGGATGATTTTACACCAAGCAAAGAGCATTTTAATGAAATAATGAGAATAAGCAAAAATCAAATTATATGGGGTGGAAATTATTTTAGTTTGCCTCCAAGTAAAAACTTTTTGATATGGGACAAGAAACAAAGTTATGATTTTTCATTAGCTATGTGTGAGATGGCTTGGACTAATTATAATTTTCCTGCAAAGATGTATTCATATGCAAATAGAGGGGACGAAGAAAAAAAACACCCCTCACAAAAGCCCATAAGATTGATGGACTTTGCTATAAATTTTGCACGAAGCAGAAGCGAAATAAAAACAGTATTCGACCCTTTCATGGGAAGTGGAACAACAGCCATAGCGTGTAAATCATTAGGCTTAGACTGGTGCGGTTGTGAGTTAGAAGCTGATTATGTAGAGATAGCTAATAAACGCTTGGAAGCCGTGCAAGGGAGTTTGTTTTGAGCGAATTAGTAAAAGACATCAAAACAAAACTCGGCATAGATGGTGGCACTTTCATAGATGCTGAAATTGAAAGCTTAGTAAGTGGAATAAAACCAAATCAACACTTAGAATTTTTTATGGCTTTATCTGGTGAGCATAGTTTTGCTAAACCGATGGACCGCATAGCAAATGTAGCAAAACGCTTTAGTGACGAGAAGAAAGATGAACTTTTTACGGGAACCAAAGAACTAGCGAAATCAATGTATGACAAATTTTATGGCATTTATTGTGGAATGACTGACTATGCACAAGCCAATAGAGACAAAGTTCCAAACGATAGAGAGTTCTTTGAAAATTACCAATTTCAAAACATGAAGCAGATAGACGGAAGCAAAACTTTTACAGATAAAGAGATTTATGTACTTAGTGAGCTTGGAGGTGGTACATGGCTTGTAGATATTCCATTTCATAATGGGTCAAATGAAGTTGTAGACAAAATAGAAAAGATTATCAAATACACAATAGCTAAAAAATATTTACATGTAGAACAAGATGCAATAGCACACGCAGATGTTAAAAAACTAATTAAAGGAATTAAATAATGAGTACTAAGAAAGTTATTAAATGTGGTGGTACTTGGAATAATGAAATAGAGAGAATAAAGTCGTGAATCACTCAAGAGAACAAATTCTAAACACACTATTCAAAGATTTTAAAGAGTTGGTGCCAAAAGAAGATATTGAAGAATCGTTAATGAGATACGGATTTATATCTATCGCCAGTAAAGAATGGCTAAAAGAACATTATATTGATAAGCAGCTATCAGCCAAAGAGATAGCAGATTTACTTAGCTGCTCACTAGGTCATGTTCAAAAAACAATAGGTAAATATAAACTCACTAAAAAGAAGCACGGAATTACTACTGGAAATAATCAAGCTCATAGACGAGCTATCTGGAAAAGAAAAACCGCTGCATCTCAGCCTCATGCAAAAGCAGTAAAAGTTTTTCATGTTGGAGAACATAATCATATTTTTATAATGAACTCAATAAGTGCAACTGCTAAAAAATTGCACCTAGCTAGAGAACATGTAAGAGATTGTCTTAATCCAGACAAGCAAAGAAAAACTGCCAATGGATTCAGATTTGAGTTTATAACAGAAGTACCAACATCAAACATGAGAGATAGTACAGAAAATATCGCTCAAAACTTTCATCTAGAAGAACAAAGAGAAAAAGAATTAAAACAAATCCAATATAAGTAGTGAGATATGAAGCAAAAGCTAAAAACCTGCAAAAATAAAGAGTGTAAGAAAAAATTTACACATGAAAATGGACTTATTGGATGGTGTAGTCCTTTATGTGGCTTTGTGTATTCTCAACAACTTAAAGCTAAAAAAGAAAAAGCTAAAAAAACTGAAGCAAGAGTAGCAATAAGAGAGTTCAAGAAGAATGATAAACCAGTTTTACTTCAATTAGCTCAAAAACTTGTCAATCAATTTATCCGCATGAGAGATAAAGGAAAACCTTGCATAAGTTGTGGTCATGATTTTACTAAAGGTAGACAAGAACATGCAGGGCATTATATCCCTAGAAGTAAATCATCTCTACTTAGATTTGATGAGAGAAACATTAACACGCAATGCAATATATGTAATGACCATTTAAGTGGCAACGTGGGCGAATATAGACTAGGGTTAATACAAAAGGTCGGATTAGATGAAGTTGAGTTCCTAGAGGCTAATAAGACAGCTTTAAAAACATGGACAGTTGAAGAACTTCAAGAAGTAATAACAACATACAGAGCAAAGATAAAGGAAATAAAACAATGAAAAATAAAATGCATGAAACCCAAAAAATAAAAGAAGTAACGAGATGTGAGAAATACAGCGTTTATTTTATTAAGCATTCAGAGAAATATATGCTTATTGATTCATTAGGTGTGTTACTGGTAGAAAAAGAGTTTGATACTGTTGCTGATGCTATAACGTGGGCTGAAGATGAGCCACATATTAGTGGCTTTGAAGTGGAGGCTTAAAATGAGAACGATTAAATTTAGAGGTATCGCAATATTTGGTAAAGTTTTTATATATGGCAGTTTAATAATTGCAACTAACGAAGCTGGAAGAGTGGAATATTTCATAAAGCGAACTAGTGGAAGTATCCAAGTAAAAGAAGAAAGTGTTGGGCAATTTACAGGCTTAAAAGACAAAAATAGTGTTGAGATTTATGAGGGGGATATAGTAGAGAGTATGCTTCCAAGAAATAAGTTTTTTGATGATATAGCTAAAGTTGTTTTTCGTAAAGGTAGCTTTATGATGAAAAGTGTTGAGTTTGAAGATGAAACAAGTTGTTTAATTGACAGTGAGCAGTTTATTGAAGTAATCGGAAACATATATATGAATAAGGAGTTGTTATGTCAATCAAACCAATAACATATGGTGAAGCATACACAGCAGTTAAAGAAAGTCTAACGATGGTTAAAGGCGATTGGATAACAATTGAAAAGCCAAAACATTATCCAAGAATGAAAAAAGCTGATGCAATAATCTACTACAGCAAGAAGTTTAAAAAGATATGGGATGATATTTATAAAGAAGTTATTCCAGATGAAGACAAGAGACAAAGAATAATAAGCGCAGCTACATGTAACTCTAGAGCGTATAGGGTTGCATGTCATAGAGTTTGTGAGAGATGAAAGGAGTAAGACATGAAAACTAAAGCAATCTATCCAATAGGAAGCTTTATCCAAGTAAGTGGAGAAAAAGGGGTTAAAGATGAATAAAGGGATACTTCCAGATGGTTTTGTAATGGGAAGTTACATGGCTAGACGCTTAGACTTAAACAGCAATTATTTTAATGTAGCACGAAAAGAAGGTCATGCAATAAAAGCAAACATTATAAAGATTGATGGTTTTATTTATGTTAAGCCTGATGACAAGATTATAAAAGCACTTAGTAATAATTATATATGCAATAAAATTAAAAAGCAGGACTTTAGAGAGTATGACTTCACAGTACAGTTTAGCAAGAACTGTTTATTGGGATTCTATAAATAGGAGTAATGATGGCAATATGTAGCAAATGTAGGACTAAATGGAAGATGAGCGAAAGCAGTCGGTGTCCTAAATGCAGTAAGGATTACACCAAACAGTATGATAAGTTATACAGGAACAAAGAGAGTGATAAACTGTATCAATCTAAAGAATGGAGAGAGTTAAGAGAAGAAGTAATAATAAGAGATGGTTTTAAATGTGTTGAGTGTAATACGCCAGTAGGAATAAAACCTAAAGACCATGCAGTAGATCACATCAAAGAGATTACAGAAGGTGGTGAGAAATTAGATAAGAACAACTTGCAACTATTGTGTATAAGTTGTCACAATAAGAAGAGGTAGGGGTATGTAAATCTCCACAAGGCTAAGGCTATGATTTACCGACCCCCTCACAAATTTTCACAAAAACCAGATTTAAAAAAACTCAATAGGTAACAGTAAAGGTAACAGTTAAAATGCACACACACAGCGATACACTTAAAATTCTCAACTGCTCAAAAATGACACTAAGTAGGTATGTAGCAAGTGGAGAATTAACGAAAGTAAAAAAAGGTCGAAAGACTTTCTATGATGAGCATGAAGTAGCAGCACTCGTCAAAGAAATTGATGCTAACAAAATAAAGGTAGGTATAAAAATAAAACCTAAAGAAAAGATTGAATTACCAAATGAGTTAGAAACAAAAATCAAGAATGTATCTGGTGGTGAAAATTTAACAGCAGTCGGATATGAGTATCTTTCAATAGCTACTAATGATTTGATGGACTTAGGCTTGTATGATAAATGTGATAAACAAATTTTAGTTTTATACGCTTTGAGTTGTCAAAACTATTTTAAGTACTTGCGTTCTGCTGATGACTATGATTGTTTAATCACAAGCGATAGCGGAATAACAACAGTTCATCCTCATTTTAAAGTAGCTCAGCACCACGAAAAACAAATGCTTAGCTATATGGATAGACTAGGATTAAACCCACTATCACGACAAAAGTTTGAGATAGAAGAAGAAGAAGAAGTAATAGACTCAATCTTTGACATAAAGGATAGTAATGAAGCCATACTATGAAACAGCGTTTGATAGACATTATGAAGATTTAAAAAAAGCAAAGTCTCATCTTAGATTCAATGAAAAGCTAGGTAAAAGATATATAACAATCATAGAATCTTTGCAACACTACAAAGGGGAACTTGCAGGGAAAGAATTAAAGCTTGAAATGTGGCAAAAAAAACTAATATTAATTGCTTTTGGATGGGAGCGTTTAAGTTCTGAAGGCAAATGGATTAGAAGATTTAGCACGGTTTTTATCTTTATCCCTAGAAAAAATGGCAAAACTATTCTAGCAAGTGGTATAGCAATAGCCGATATGATAATCAGAGGAGAGACTGGAGGGGAAGTTGTAATCTTTGCAACTAAAAGAGATCAAGCGAAATTAGCATGGACTGGTTGCGATAAAATGATACATAAACACAAGGAGTTGAAAAGTTATTCTAAAACTGCTTACTCCAAAATACAATTTTCTAAAAACGACACGACAATAACAACACTAGGAAGAGATAGCGATACTGAAGATGGTTTGAATGTTTCTATAGGTATAGCAGATGAATATCACGCACACCCAGATAACAGTTTATGGGAAGTTGTAGAAAGTTCACAAGGTGCAAGGCAACAGCCTTTGATGTTGGCAATTACAACAGCTGGAACAAATACAGCAAGTCCAGCATATTATATGTATGAATATGCAAAAAAGATACTAAGCGGAGCAATAAACAATGATAATTTCTTTGCTTTTGTGTCAGAGCCAGACGAAAAAGACGACCCCTTCAAAGAGGAAACATGGATAAAAGCGAATCCAAATTATGGAATATCAGTTAAAAGAGACTATATGCGAAAGGTTTCAAAAGAAGCAGAAGATAGACCAGAATTAAAAAATAACTTTTTAGTAAAAAACTTAAATGTATGGACCAATCAAGCTGAAAGTTTTATATCATTTGAGAAATGGAAAAGGAGTGCTGGAGAATTACCAGAGTTTGATAATTTTGTACTAGGAATAGATGCTTCATTGAGAGATGACTTTACAGCATTAGTTAAAGTGAAAAAAGTAAAAGATATTTATTATGTAAAGCCTAGATTTTATATTCCAGAGATTTATGCAACAAAAGAAAGAGAAAGAGAATTAAATGCACCTCTTTTAGCTTGGATAAGTGAAGGGCATATAGAAGTAATTCCACAGTCAGAGATAGACAGCAGATACTTAAAGCGTGATATCCTAACAGACATTGGCATTATTGAAGCAATCCCATATGACCCACACAGAATGAGAAAACTTGTTATCGAGTTAGAAGAGGAAGGATATGAAAACTGTATGCCAATCTCTCAAAACTACACAATTGCAGCACCGACTAATCATCTAATGAGACAGATAAATGAGGGAAAAGTAATACATGATAACAACCCAGTTATGAATTGGATGATATCAAATATGACAATCAAATCGGATATTAACGGAAATATAAGACCTCAAAAGTCCGACCCCAATAGAAAGATAGATGGTGTAGCTGCACTAATAAACACGATGGCATATTTTGACTTTACAGCTAAAGAAGAGACGGAAGAGTTTGCATATGAAGATAGAGGTTTTAGATTTATATAACTAAATAGAATACTCTATTGCTATTCTTATACTATTGCAGTATGAATATAAACCCTTTGAAATGGTTTGCACGAAATGAAGTAGTAAAAACCTCAGACTCTAATTTTTCTGAAATATTTAATGTTCAAGATACTGCTAGTGGTGAAAACATAACAGTATCTAATGCCATGCAAATATCTACAGTATTCGCATGTATTAGAGTTTTAAGCGAAGGAATCGGAACATTACCACTTCATCTATATGAAAGAGATGGTAGAAAAAAGCAAAAAGCCCACAAACACCCACTATACAATATCATTAACTTACAACCAAATAAAGAAATATCTAGCATTACATTTTGGGAAACTGCTGTTGTTCATTTGTGCCTCGATGGTAATTTTTACGCTCAGATAGTAAGAGATAGAACAGGTAAAGTCTTAGAATTGATTCCATTATTAGCAAATAAAATTACTAAATATAGGTTAGATGATGGAAGCATTATTTTTACATATAACAATGGAACAACTACTTATGAATTTAAAAAAGATGAAATTTTTGAAATCATAGGATTATCAAAAAATGCTTGGACTGGAATGTCGCCTATTTCACATCAGAGAGAATCACTTGCACTTAACAAATCGGCAGAAAAATACGGAGCAAGATTCTTTAAAAATAATGCAACACCTCCAATAGCGGTGAAAGTACCTCAAAAACTCACAGACGAACAATATAAAAGGCTTAAAAAGTCATGGCAAAAAGCACACAGTGGAGAAAATGCTCACAAAGTTGCTCTTTTAGAGGGCGGTTCGGACATAACTTCGATTGGTTTATCTAACTCAGATAGTCAATTCCTAGAAACGAGACAATTTCAAAAGCATGATATTTACGGAATGTATAGAGTTGCGCCGCACTTAGTAGGAGATTTAACAAAATCTTCATTTAATAACATATCAGAACAATCGCAAGAATTAGTAAAGTACACTTATCAGCCCTATATAAGAAGATTTGAACAAGCTATCTCTATTCAGTTGCTAAGCGATAAGGATAGAGTTAAGTACTATCCAAAGTTTAATGTTGATGGGCTACTTCGTGGGGATATCGTCACTCGTTACGGAGCATATAACACTGGTAGAAATATGGGTGTTCTATCAGCTAATGAGATAAGAGAAAAAGAAGATATGAATCCTATTGAAGGTGGAGATGTTTATCTAACTCCATTAAATATGACAGAGCAAGGTGGTAAAAATGAATAAATATGAACAACTCAAGCGTGAACTATCACAAAGAGTTTTATATAGAGGTGCAACTAGATTAAGTTCACATGTAGAACCTAAAGAAAGAGCAGTACAAACTGAAAACAATTCAGATGCTACATTCATCCTAATCTCAGAGAATAACGAGACAAATCGTTATGACTGGTGGAGCGGTGAAACTTTCATAGAAGAGTTAGATGTTAAAGGTGCTGATTTTTCAGAACTAAAAACATTTTTTAAAGACCACAATCCAAGCGTTGATAATGCGATTGGAAAAGTGGAAGATTTAAGAATCGAAGGAAGCCAACTTTTAGCAGGTGTTTCTTTTGGAAGTGACGACAATTCACAAACAATCAAACAAAAATACAATGATGAGATTTTAACAGATGTTTCAATCGGTTATCGTATTAATGAACTTATCTTGACTGAGAAAAAAGGTGAGCCAGACCATGTTTTGGTTACTGATTATTCGATAGTTGAGTTAAGTGCAGTTTGGAAAGGTGCTGATTCTGGTGCAATCAAAATTAAAAATGATGCAACAGATGAAGTTAAAGAAAAAAGATTTTCTTATGATTTATATGAGAAAAAATTAAATTCACAAAAAGGATAACACAAATGAATTTAGAACAATTACGTGCATTACTTGCAGACTTAGATACACAAATGAGAGGGATTTTAGCTGGTGCTGATAAAGAAAAAGGTTTATCAGAAGATGAAGCTACTAGATATGATTCTTTAGAGTCAAAATTTGATGAATCAAAAAGAAATGTTGCTAGATTAGAAAAAGCAGAAGAGCGTTCAAGCTTTATGAGTGAGCCAACTTCTAAACCAGTTGTAACTTCACACGCTGAAGATGAAAGAAATGATGAAAAGCCAAATGAAACATATCGTTCAGCATTTTGGAAAATGCAAACAGGACAAGCTGTAACAACAGATGAGTCAAGAGCATTAAGCACAGGAACAGATGCAAAAGGTGGTTTTTTAGTACCTGAAACATTTGCAGATACAATTATTGCAAAAGCTAAGGAAATGTCTTACATTAGAGACTTAGCAACAGTTTCAAGTTCTTCAAGTGTTGAAAATGTTCCAGTTGAGGGTGATGATGGAGCTAATGGATGGATTGATGAAGAGGGAACATACCCAGAGTCAGACCCTACAATCGGTCAAGTTCAACTATCTGCATGGAAAACAGGTCGTATTTTAAAAGTAACTGATGAAGCTTTACAAGATACCGTTCCAGCAATTGAGGGTTATGTAGCTATGAAATTCTCTAAATCAACAACAAAAGCCGAAGAAGCTGCATTTGTTACAGGTAATGGTACTAAAAAACCAACAGGCTTTATAGTTACAGCAGAAGTTGGTAAAACAGCAGCAAGTACGACAGCAATCACTGGTGACGAAGTTCTTGACCTTATCGCATCTTTAGATGAAGAGTATGAAAACAATGCTGTTTTAATGATGAATAAAAACACTCGTAATGTTCTTAGAAAACTAAAAGATGGAAATGGTCAATATCTATGGGTGCAAGGTTTTACTGGAAATCCTGACACTTTTGACGGAAAACCAATTCGCATTAACAAATATATGCCAGATTTAGGTGCAAGTAATAAGCCTATCGCATATGGAGACTTCGGATACTACCATATCAAAGACAGAACAGTAATGACTATGAAGCGTCTTGATGAAAAATACGCTGATACTGGTCATGTAGGTTTTAGAGTTGATAAGCGTGTCGATGGAAAACTTGTTTTAGCAGAAGCTATTAAAACTCTAGCAAACGCTGATTCATAGGAGTAGCACCATGAAAGTGAAGTTTATAACTTCTCTTTGTGGACTTGATACTAATTATCAAGCCAAAGACGAAGTAGAAATTAAGGATGATGAAGCCATCAGACTCATCAAGAATAATATTGCAATTCCAGTAGGAAAAACCAATGAAAAAAAATATAAAGACGCTCTTGAAAAAGAGGCACAGGCAAAAGAAGAGTTTGTTAAAAAACAACAAGAAGCCGAAGCAATACTTTATAAGGACGAGTTGGAATCTGAAAGAGAAAAACTCCAAAAGAGAATAGACGAGATAAATACTATTTTAGCGGATAAAAAAGAGAAATAATGTTAATTCAAACAGTAGCACCAACTATTAATCTAATAGATGAAGTAAAAGATTATATGAGAGTAGAAGACACTAATAGTGACAACACTATAGAGATGTTAATCGACTCAAAATATGCTTATGCAGAAGACTATACTAATAGACAATTAAAAACAGCTACTTTTGAGTTAAAAGCACCTTCTCTACTTGATGGAGATAGTTTACCAAAAAATCCAATACAGTCTATATCTAATATTCATTATATGGATGAAAATGAAGATTATCAACTCTTGGATGCAAGTAATTACTACTTATATCAAGAGAATGGAATAACAAAAATTTCTTTATCTAAGAATATAGAGACTGTATCGCATAAACACGCAATAAAAATAACTTTTGTTGCAGGATATGAAGAGATACCAAAGCCTATAAAAGCATGGATTTGTTATCAAGTGTTAGTTGAGTATGACGGAGTTGAAACAGCAGTTAAAAACTTCTCTGATAAGGCACTAGAACAATATAAGGTAAGCGGTTATGAAAGCTAGAAGTCTAAAGCACAAAATAGTGATACAAACTTTTACAGAGTCACAAAATGATTTCGGAGAAGCTGTTAAAGAATGGACTGATTTTAAAACAGTCTATTCAAAAATCACACCATTAAGTGCTAAAGAGTTTTTTAAAGCTGGAACACATGCGGAAGCTTCTCACAAGATAGAGCTTAGATATTTAAAAGATATCAAGTCAAAAATGAGAGTGATATATAATTCACGTGTATTTGAAATAGAAAGTGTTTTGAATATACGAGAAGAAAATAAAACTTTGCATTTAATTTGCACTGAGGCTGTTTAGATGGTTGATGTAAAAGTTAGTGGAATTAATGAAATATTAAAAAAACTAAAAAAATTACCAATTGTTATGCAAAAAAGAGTTGTTACAGGTGCTATTAGAGCAAGTGCAGCAGCCATAAACAAAGAAGCAAAGCTAAATGTTCCAAAAGATGAGGGTGATTTAAAAAAATCACTAAGTGTAATAAAAAGAAAAACGAAAGATAAAAATATTATTTATTTTTCAGTAGTACCAAAAACAAAGCTTCTGCACAAGATACAAGACGCTAAAGGTGAAAGACATTATAACTATGGTGGTCTCGTAGAATTTGGAAGTTCAAAAATGTCGGCACGTCCATATCTTAGACCTGCTTTTGAAAGTAAAGGTGCTGAAGCTATTTCAATAGCTAAGGCTTATATGAAAAAAAGAATAGATAAAGAGATAGCAAAATTATGATTGAAACAGACTTATTAACAGCTTTGAAAACTGTTTGTTCTCAGGTATATCCAATATTTATGCCAGAATCTACTGCTTTCCCATCTATCACTTATCAAGTTGTTTATGACGGTGCAAATCAAGCAACAAACGGAAATTTATCAAGTAGAGATGTTCGCTTTCAAGTGGATATTTATTCTAAAGGATATGGAGAAGCTAAGTCTTTAAAAGATTTAGTTGTAAACGAAGTGATCGGACTAAAGGGAGGGGATATATCCTCGCAAGACCTCTATGAAGATGAGCAAAAACTGTTTAGACAGTTAATTGATTTTAAAATCAAAAGGACATAATTATGGCAATCAAAACATCAGGACACAAAATATTAGTAAACGCTAAAGATGCTGGAGACTTACAGTCAATAGGAAGCATTAAGCAAAAGCGTAATGTAAAAGAGTACGAAGCAATTAATACAGGTGTAATCGTTCAAGCAATTGGAAATATTAAAACAGACCCTATCTCAATTAGTGTTTTATATAACCCAGCTGATGCACTAGGTGCAGGTGAACTTGAAGCAGCGTTTAAAAATGGAACAACAGTACCTTTTGCAATAGAACTTTCAGACACACTAGGTGCAAATGGAACGACTTTCACATGGAATGGTGCAGTTATTTCTGATTTTGAAGTAAATCAAGAACAAGACGGAGACGTTTTAGCAACATTCACAGCAAACCTTAATGGTGCGCCAGTAGTAACAGTAGCGGCATAATATGAAAATTCAACTAGATTATAAAATCGAAATTGATGTTAGAGAGGGCAACAAATCTAAAGAAAGCCTCTCTATTTTTTATCGTGAAGCAACTCAAGCTGAAAAGAAAAAGCAAGAGACACTAAGAAAACAGTTTGAAAAAATTTATAATAAAGCTCAAAAGCTTGGTAAAAAACAAGTAACTCTTAACAAAAAAGCTGAATTATATGAACTTAACGGTGACTATGAGAAAGCTTTAGGAGTAATATCTTCAAAAGAAAAGCTTGACAATAAGCAAGATGAACTTTTAGAAGAGTTAGATGCAATCGGTGGTGGTGACCAAACTGCATTCGCTGAAAAAACATCAAAACAAAGATTTGAAACTTTAGTAAGTGGTAAAGATAAAGAAAAACTTGTTAAGTATGCAGAAATCAAAGGTTATGCTGCACTAATGCGTGACCTTGATGTTGCAAAAGGTGAGTTAGAAAAAAAGCAGTCTGGCGAATAGCAATCGCCCTTAGAGATAGCAAGGGATTTGAAGATTTACAAATCTTTGAAAGAGTTATTTTAAATATTGCTTCAAAGTGTGAGTATAGCTATGGAGCAATGGGAAGAGTTGGCTATCTATATGAGTCTGTAAAAGACAATATTAGATGGACGAAACTTAGTGTTAAAAGATATGTGAAAATCATCTCAAATATAGGTCAAATAATGGCTTTATCTGATGAGAATTTCAACAAAGAAAAAGTAAAAGCTATGAAGATGGAAAGTTCATCAATAGCAGATGCTTTAATAAGTGCATTTGGAGACGGAAGATGAGTACAAAAGTCGGAACAGTAATTATTGATGTTAAAGCTGATACTGCAAAACTTGTTTCTGGAATGGACAAAGCTGAAAAAACTGTTAAAAAAAGTATAGATAGTATTAAAACAGCGATTGTTTCAATGGCTGCAGCATATGTTGGTATTCAGGGAGTTAAAGCATTTAGCGGAATGATAAACGATTCACTTAATGCAGCAGATGCAACAGGTAAACTTGCTCAACAGTTAGGATTAACAACTGATTTACTATCTGAGTATCAATATGCAGCAGGATTTGCAGCCATTGAAAATGGGAAACTTAGCGGTGGGATAAGCTCATTAATCCGTAGATTAAAAAACTTTCAAGAAACTGGTGGCGGTGCAGGAAAAAAAGGGTTTGAAGCTCTTGGAATTAGTGCTGAATATGCTAGAAAAAACTTCCTTACAACAGATGATGCTTTTAGAGAGGTATTAAAACGACTTGAAGAGATGCCCGACGGATATAAAAAGACCGCTGCGGCTCAAGATATTTTTAGTAAATCATCATCAAGCATTATGCGATTAACACTTTCAGACCTTGATAAGTTCTCTGAAGAAGCGAAAAGAATAGGGATATCAATACCTCAATCAGTTTACGAAATGGCTGCAGCTTATCATGACCAAATGGATCAACTAGATGCAAGAATGGAAGGTGTTGGAAAAACTGTAGCATTTAGTGTAATTGCTCCAATGAATGCAGCATCACAAACAGCAGTAGAAATGTATGATGCTATGTTTGGAACACCTTTAGAGCAGATGAAAAACTTTGAAGATGTTGCGACAACAGTTATTGCAAATGTTGCTTATAGCGTTGGATTTATTGTTGATGCTTTTAATGGTGTAAAGCTAGTAATAAAAGGCTTGGAAATTGTATTTTATTCTTTAGCAACAGTATTAGGAGTAGCTTTAGAACCTGGTAGAATATTAATAAATGCCATAATTGATGCATATAATTACCTAGCAGAAGAAATTGGTTTATCTAAGTTGGAATTTAAGTTAGAAAGCAGTATCCCAGATAATATTCAAGAGGTAAAAAAACTAACAGGGGAATTTTCTAAACTTTCTCAGCAGCTTGATAAAGGCAGAGGTACTGCCGATGAATTTGTAACAAATTTTAAAGCAAACTTAGCACAAATTAAAAGCGAAATTGACTCTAGTGATTCTTCAGCAGCGGATAAAGAAAAAAGAAGGTTAGCAGAACAAGCAGACCGAGAAGATAAAAAGCAAAAACAAATAGAGTATTACGAACTTCAAGCTAAAGAGATTGAAGCAAACTGGAAGAATTTAGAGATTGACAAACAAAGAAAAAAACAAGCTCAAGGATTACTAGACCTAGAAACTGCAAAACTAGACAGAATATATAAATCTCAAGCAAGTAAAGAAGAAATATTTTACATGGAGTTAGGCGATGAGATTGCTCAACTAGGAATAGATGGAGCAACAGCAGAACAGCAAAAACACGCTTATGATGTAGCCCTAAAAACTTATAATGAAATTAAAAAACAAGGCTCGAAAGCTGCAACAGCTACTTACAACAATGGAGTATCTTCTATTTCTGGAAATAGTACCACTATCGTAGGTGATGGGTATAAAAAAGTAGGACGTGGTTTTGTAGAAGGTTCACTTGAAGAACAACTAGAACAACTTCAAACATTTTTAGCAACTGGTGCTGGAAGAAAAGTAAGTAGGGACTTTGATTCAATTTCTATGGCATCAACTGGTCGTGCCAGAGTTGCTCGTGCATCACAAGCAAGTTTAGCTGTAATGGAAGCTAATAAAATTCGCACAGAGATAGAAGCACAAAAAAGAGAAGAAGAAAGACTTGAGTTATTGGTAGAGTACAACGATAAAACGGTATCTTTAATCAGTAGTTTATCAGGTTTAGAAACTTCGTTTAAGTCGCTTAGCGATTCTTTAGGAACCGATTATGTAGTAAGTGCGAGAGAAACATTATTTGGTGGTACTGATAGTGCATTATCATTCGCAGAAGCAAGAAGAAATGCTGATGAAGCTTGGATAGCTTTTCAATCAGATAATAACCAAGAATTATTAGATGATTACAACAGCAGAATGAATGAATTATTAGGCACACTAAATGGATTTAATGATAAAAATAAATACGACTCCATATCAGAACAAGAGTTTGCTAAACATTTAGCTCTAAATCAAATTAAAAGTTATCAAGATGCTCAACTAGATACTCAAGAAGAAGTGGATTTACAGCTAGGAGTACTTGAGCAAATGAAAGTTATATTAGCTGATGGTCAAGTAACAAGAGAAGAAGCTTTATTAATAGCAAATTTAAGCAACAATATTCTAACTAATGGTGTTTTAGAAGTGGCGAATCCAGATGTATTAAAAGCTACAAAAGATGGGCTTATAACAAGTGCCGAGATTCAAACTCTTGCAAGTCAGGGTGTTATAACAGAAGAACAGTCTAGAGTTTTAAACGAAGGAATACGCAATTCTTTACTAGGTACTATAAGTGTTGATGATCCAAA
>Ga0256838_1000483_pt1 | contig 24415 bp, 28 predicted proteins | sample 4571419metaG_FD_185978 | JGI IMG/M metagenome (GOLD analysis project Ga0256838, IMG submission 185978) | Hydrothermal vent microbial communities from Guaymas Basin, Mexico - 4571-419 | ecosystem: Environmental > Aquatic > Marine > Hydrothermal vents | place: Mexico: Guaymas Basin | collected...
ATATGACAAAGATACAAACAAAGCCCTTGTTTATGCATTAATTTCTAACAATAAAGATGTTTTTGCTTCTAAATTTGAAGGAGACGAAGTTAAATACTACTCAACTATCTACTCTAACAAAGGCATAGTAATTACTGTGAATAAAGATTCTGATACAATAGAAGTGAAAATAACAGACCATAACGGAAACGAATTAGCAACATACGACCCTGATACAGGCACAATTACATATCCAGACGGTTCTTCAGAGACTTTATATTAAGTCTCTTTTTTTCTTATAAATCAGGTCTGTGAAATTTTGTTTTTAATAAAGAAGCTTTTTGTTTCCACTCTTTTATTTTTTTATGGTTTCCGCTTTTTAAAATCAAAGGCACATTACCCATTTTCGAAAACTGCGGAGCTTCAAGTAAATTATCGTTAAAACTCTCTTCACTTAAAGACTCCATATTTCCTAAAACACCTTTTACATTTCTAAGAACACTGTCTGCTACCACTAAAGCCCCAAGTTCTCCGCCTGTTAATATAAAATCTCCAATACTTATAACCTCATCGGCAAAGTCTTCAATAAGTCTTTCATCAAACCCTTCATATCTGCCGCACACCAGAAAAATAACTTCCTCTTTTGCAAGACGGAGTGCATCTTTTTGATTATATTTTTTTCCAACTGGAGTTAAAAAAATAGTCTTAGCGGTTAGATATTTCTTTTTATACTCTATAAGAGCAAATCTTAATGCCTCATTATCAATAATCATACCAGCCCCGCCGCCTACAATTTCAGTATCTACTTTTTTATGCTTATTTTTAGCATAATCTCTAAAATTAACAACTTCTATACTAAATAGATTTTTATCTTTTGCTTTTTTTAAAATAGAGTCTTCAAAATAAGGAAGTATTAAAGAAGGAAATAAAGAGAAAAAAATTATTTTCATTTTAGAGATTCTAAAATATCTAATGCACCCTGAGCTTCAATTTTTTTATTTTCCACATCCACATCTTTTACGTGACGTTTAAAATCAATCAAAAACCTCTTAGGATATCCCTCTTTTATTAACTCTTCATCAGTATTAATTACCAGATAATCAACATCCGCTCTCTCTATCTCTTTAACACGCCCAAGCTTTTTACCGTTTTCATAAACATCACAATTTTCTATATCAAACCAAAAATATTCATTATCTTTAAGTTTGATATTTTCTCTTGTTTCCTCTTCTGTGGTATAAAGCATTCTGTTTGTAATTTTTTTAGCCTCTTCAGGTGTATCAACACCTTTGAATTTAACAAGTCCTCTTTTTAAGTCTATTTTTTCAATTGTAAGGGAAGTTTTATCGGAAGAAAAAGTACTTCCCGGTTTGAACTGTTCCGGGAAATCTGTTAAAAGATGGATTTTTTGCCATCCCTTTACGCCATGACTTTTACCAAGTTTTGCAATAGGTATTTTTTTACTCTTCATAAGCCTTCACCGTTATTTTATAGTTTTTATCCTCTTTTGCCCTGCATCCGCTGATAACCATTTTAATAGCTTTTACCATACTTCCGCTTTTACCAATAATTCTGCCAACATCAGCTTTTTTTGCATAAATAACTATTTCATCAAAATCTTCATGAGGCACTATTTCGCTTTTTATTTTCTCAGGTTCAAAACTCAAAAGTTTTGCATACTCGGTTACAAAATCAAGAACCATTAAGCGTTAGCCATTCTTTCTTCATAGATTTTTTTCAGTTTTTCTACTCTTTCAGTCATTTGAGCACCATTGCTTAGCCAGTAATTCATTTTATCCATATCAATCTTAATCTCTTTTGGATTAGTTAAAGGGTTGTAATATCCAATTACTTCAATCCACCCGCTGTCTCTTCTTTTTCTACTGTCAGTTACAACTATTCTATAAAAAGGTTTTTTCTTTCTACCAAATCTTGCAAGTCTAATTTTTACCACGCGTCTCTCCTTATTTATTATTTTTCTTTTTTCCCACCCAAACCTACCCATTAAAAATTAATTCGAAATTTTAATCAATTATTTAGGAAATTTCAACCCCTGAGTCATTTTCATAAGCTCATTCATATCAGGAACTTTTTTACCTGCAAACTTTTTAGCCATTTTTGCGGCATTTTGAAACTGTTTATTAATTCTATTAACTTCTTGAACACTAAGCCCGGCACCTCTTGCAATTCTTCTTCTTCTACTTGCAGATTCTTTAATAAGATGAGGGTTTTCTCTCTCTTTTTTAGTCATAGAGCTAATCATAGCTTTTATTTTTTTAATTTCAGCAGAATTTTCAAGGTCGATATCTCCAAGCTGTTTTAACATTCCACCCATTCCGGGAATCATCGAAAGAAGACTTTTCATACTTCCAAGCTTTTTCATCTGCTCAAGCTGATTTAAAAAGTCATTATAGTTAAACTGACCTTTTTTAAGTTTTTTTGTAAGTTTTTTTGCCTCTTTTTCATCAATAACGGCACTTGTTTTTTCAACAAGAGATTCAATATCCCCTGCCCCCATAATTCTGCTTACAATTCTCTCAGGAATAAACACTTCAATATCAGCAATCTTTTCACCCGTTCCTATAAATCTAAGCGGTTTTTTAACCTGATGGGCGATACTTAAAGCAACCCCGCCTTTAGAATCACCATCATACTTAGTAAGAATAACACCTGTAATATCAAGTTTTTCATCAAAAGCTTTTGCAGTATTTATTGCATCTTTACCTGTAAGTGAATCTGCTACATAAAAAATTTCATGAGGGTTTATCTCTTTTTTCATCCTGACAAGCTCATCCATAAGCTCTTCATCAATAGCAAGACGCCCTGCGGTATCTATAATTACAACATCATAAAATTTTTCTTTTGCTTTATCTAAACACTTTTTTGCAACTTCTATTGCATCTTTTGCATTTTCATCATAACATATATCAAGGTCATTTGCCTCAGCTAACTGTTTTAACTGTTCAACCGCAGCAAGTCTTTGAAGGTCTGCTGCAACCATAAGAACTTTTTTCTTTTTAAAAGTTTTTAGATAATTTGCAAGCTTTGCGGTTGTTGTTGTTTTACCGCTACCTTGAAGACCTGTCATCATTACTACAGTCGGAGGGCGAGAAGCAAAAACAAAACCGTAATTTCCGGGAGCCGTTAAAATATCTTTTAACGCTTTATCAAGCGCTTTTAAAAAATTTGCTTTTCCGATTCCCGCTTTTTTTGTTTCAATCTCTACTTCTTTTAAAAGTTCTTTTACAGTTTTAAAATGAACATCTGCTTTTAAAAGATTTTTTTTAAGTTCATCAAGTGCTTTTTTAAGTGCCTTTTCATCATCTTTCATTCTTATTTTATTTATTGCACTCTTAAAACCTTCACTTATTCTTTCAAACATAATTCTCCTTTACCAAAACCTTTTTAAAATTGTATCACTTTTTAAGTTTTTTTAATTTTTTTTTCTTAGGGGTATTATCGTTTTGCTCCTGCATTTTGAAATCCCTAGGTTCAGGAGAAGTAAATTCATAATCAAAAATTTTAAATTTGTGGTGATGAAGCATTACCCTTTTATAAGGTTCCCCCCCGTATTTTTCATCCCCTATAATAGGATGGTCAATTGCTTTTAAATGGGCTCTTATCTGATGAGTTTTTCCTGTATGAATTACAGCTTTGATTTTTGATTTAGTTCTAAATGCTAAAATAGGTTCAATCTCAGTAACGGCATCATCACCGTCTGCACTAACCTTAGCAAAAGCTCCCGATTTTGTTTTTATTACTTTAATAGGTAAATCTATTTTTTCAGGCTCTGCCACAATTCCGCTAACCCAAGCAAGATATTCTTTATATACGTTTTGATTTTTAAACTCTTCAATGGCTCTTTTTCTAAAATCCTCATTTTTAGTCATAACCAAAATGCCGCTTGTCTCTTTATCAAGCCTATGAAGAAGCGGATATTTAAATCTTTTACTAATCTCTTCACTTGTAACATAAGGGGGTTTATCAACAACTAAAATATTTTCGTCTTCAAAAATTTTTTTAGGTTCTGGAATTTTTTCTATTTTAAATCTTGTATTTACAGGTAAAAGTCCTCTTGCTATTTTAATTTTTCTGTCATGAGTATAGACAAGCCCCCTGTCTATTAGCTCTTTTGCTTTTCTATTTGATATGCCTTCTTGTTTAGCAAGCAAGACATATGCTTTTTCTTTTTTCATTCAAATTCCTTTTTTATAAAATTATATCATAAATTTTTCTTATATTAAGAAAAGTTTAAGTTTTGTAGAGTTATAATTATCTTGATGAATGAAAATTCACTCACTAAAGAAGGGAAGATGAAAGCCAGACTGCTTGCAAGAAAAATAAAATCCAAAAATAGATGAAGTTATCAAAAGCAAAGAAATTACAAAAAAAGTTGCTAAAGGAATTCAGCATTTTTTTAAAATGTGTGTTTAATGGAGAAATTCCACCAGGTTGTAATTAAATTTTTATTAATTTAAGGAAAATTTAAGAATAAACGGGATATAATTTGAAGTTATTAAAAATAAGTTAAAGGAGAATATATGAAACTAGCAAAACTATTAGTAGGAGCAGCTGTAGTTGCAGGTCTTAGTGTAAGCGTTGCAATGGCTGATTATAACAAAGGGTTTAAATACTATAATAAGTATGTAAAAAGAAAAGCACATCTTAAATCGACTCAGTTTATAAAAGCACTTGGAGTAAGTAACGTAGATGAACTAAAAGCTCTTTTTAAAGACAACGGAAAACCTCTTATTGAAAAAGCTAAACAAATAGATCCAAAAGCAGCAAAAGGTATTGAAAAAATCATAAAAAAAGGGAAATTAAAAGACCTTGAAGACTTTTTAGTAGGAATTATGGAAGGTAAAATTCCGGCAGGTTGTTCTTAATCTTCCCCTCTTTTTCTTTCATTCATCAAAAAAAACTTAAGGAGTAAAATATGAAAAAATTAGCTATTTCTGCATTAGCAGTAGGTGCTTTATTCGCACAATCAACTTCAGCTGATTTAGAAGCAAAAATCAAACAACTTGAAAAACAGGTACAGCAATTAAAACAAATGGCTATTTCAAACCAAAAAAAAGTAAATCCTATTGCAGCGAATAACCATTTATTTTGGAGTTATGACCTTCGTTCAAGCATTGATATTATTAACTATAAACTAACAAATGGTAATAAAAAAGCAAACAATATTTTATCAAATAGAGTTAGACTAACAGCAGTTGCAAAACCAAGCGATAATCTAAAAGCAACACTTCAAATTGAAGCAAACAACATCTATGGAATGGATGGAAAACCTGTAAATAGCGCAATGCAAACTCTTGGATACGATAACTCTAACTGGACAGCAAACGAAACGCCAGATGATACATCTTTAAGAGTATCTCAGGCATTTTTCAACTACTATTTTGGTGAAAATAATGAATTTATGTTTAGTGCAGGAAGAAGACCTGCAACTGAAGGATATCCAGCTCATTTTCGTGCAGGAGATGAACATGCAAATTCTCCACTTGCTCACTTAATTAACCTTGAATTTGACGGAATGAGCCTTCAAATAAAAAATGATTTTTTTGCTCAAAAGTCAGAAAAATTTGAAGAATGGGGAACTTGGCTTAAATTCTGCGCTGGAAGAGGATATTCTCCAAATAGTGGAAAATTCACTCAATATCCATATGATAAAGATGATAGTTTAAAAATTAATGACTTTTTTGGAATGATTTTTGTTCCATATGATGATGGGCAATACGCCTTATGGACTGAGACTGTAAAAGCTTGGAATGTAAAAGGTATGTATGATTATAATTCTACAACAAAAAAATTTGATTCTATGAAAGACGCAGGAGATTATTTTGGATTTAACGCAGTATTTAAAGCTGCTGGAATTGGAGATGGAATAAATGATTATTTAGATGATACAAATGCATTTATCTCTTTTGCACTCTCTAAAACTATTCCTCATAACGAAAAAATGCTAGGAAGCGATGATAGTAAAACAGGAACTTCTTGGTGGATTGGTGCCGATATGCCAGCTGGCGATGATGGAAGATGGGGCTTTAACTTCATAAAAGGAAGCAAATACTACAGAAGTATGACATACGCAGAAGATACTCTAATTGGAAGTATTGCAGCTGTTAGAGGTAAAGCTTATGAAGTATATTATAACGGAGTAATTATTCCTCATTTAACTTGGGGAGTTAGAGCAACTATCATAAAATACGACTACACTGGAAGTAATGCATTCTTTGGAGATGATGGAACTCCTGTAGATGTAGACAATATGCAAACAGCTATAAAAGACGCAAAAGATATAAGAGCTTATATTAGATACAACTTCTAATAATAATTTTTTCTTATAAGCCCTTTTTGGGCTTGATTTTTAACTTTAATTTAATATAATTCATTGTAATTTCAAAAAAGGAGAGTAGATGTCTGAAATAATAGACTTAAAAAGAAGAAGTTTTCTAAAAGGTTCTGCAGGAGTTGCTGCAGGAGTATCTTTAGCATCTACTTCTGCATTTGCTCTAAGTCCATATGAGGATGCAGAAAATGCTAAAATGAAAAAAGAAGAGGAAATTAAAAACGCAAAATACACGCCTACTTTTTGTGGAATGTGTGTTAATATGTGCGGATTTATTGCAAGAAACGTTAATGGAAAAATCACAAAGCTTGACCCAAACCCTCTATTTACAAAAAGCAGAAACTTTGCGTGTGCAAGAGGAAATGCCGGAATTGCGGCAGCTTACGACCCTGACAGACTAAAAGGGCCTATGATTAGAGTAGGCAAAAGAGGAGAAGGTAAATTTAAAGAAGTAACGTGGGAAGAAGCATATGAATACATAAGAGAAAAGATGGTAAAAATTCTTGATGAAGAAAAAGACAACAGAAGTGCAATAGCTTTTGGTGCGGGAGCCGGGGCAGAAGAGCCGCTTTTTGCCACATTTAAAGACGGAGTAGGAAGTAATAACTTCGTAGACCACTTCACAACCTGTTTTGCACCAGCATTTATTGCAAACAAATTAATTTACGGCAGCTGGGGAAGTGCTGATTTTGAAAAGAGTAAATATGTTTTAATGCTTGGAGCAAACAGAGCTGAGGCAATTGTTACTCCAGATACGTTAGACCTATTTAGAAAAACACACAAAAGAGGTGCTAAAGTTGTTTATGTTGATGTAAGATATACAAACACAGCCGCTCAGGCAGACGAGTTTATTCCAATAAAGCCCGGAACAGACTTAGCTCTTATGCTTGCAATGATTAACCATACAATTAACAGCGGACTTCACAAAACACCTTATAAATCAGAATATTTATCAAAATATGCCAACGGACTTGAAGAACTTGAAGCATATTTCACAACCGGTGAAGGTAGTAAATATACACCTGAGTGGGCAAGTAAAATTACTGAAATTCCTGCTGATACAATAAGAAGAATTACTGAAGAGTTTGCTGAAGCGGCAGAAAAATATCAAGGTGCTGCAAACTGTTACAGAAGCAGAAAATCTACTTGGTATTTTCAAGATTTTGAATTCAGACGCGCTCAAGCAATCTTTAACGCACTTCACGGATGTGTTAATAGACCTGGTGGAGTACTTTTAAACAGAGGTTTAAAAGCTGAAAAATATGAATATGAAGATTTTCCTATTTATGATAATGCAAAACCAAGAATTGATTTAGCCCTTCTTCCAAAAGGCGAATATCCGCTAATCAACCCTGGAAAAGGTAGCTGGCAGATTTTTAGAAACACAGTACTTGATATTAATACTAAATGGAAAAAAGGCGAAAAACTGCCAGAAAATGCATATCCGGTTAGAGGAATGTTTATTTACAGAGAAAATCCAATTCAATCAGTACCTGGTAGAGAAAAAACTGAAAAAATGTTTGATACAATGGATTTAGTTGTAGTAATTGATATTTTACCAAACGATACTGCAATGTATGCTGATGTTATCTTACCAGATACTGTATATCTTGAAAGAACTTCACCTCTAAAAAGCTTTGGAACATTAAGAGAACCTATGATAGGATGTAGATGGGCAGCAGCAAAACCTCTATATAAAACAAAACCTCTTTATAATATAATGAAAGAGCTTAGCGAAAAAGTTGAAAAAGATTTAGCAGCTATTACATTTAAATATACGTGGGATGCTGACGAGCTTGGAGTTGAACTTCCAAAAGATTTTAATTTAGCTAAATATTTAACAGATGATTTTGAAATAGACGAAGAGAAATTAAAAGCCGATATAAAAGATGAAGAACTTGTAAAAGCTATTCTTGAATGGGCAGGAGAAGACAACCTTGATATTTCAACATTTAAACTAAGTGCTGCTTATGAAAAAACTCCAGAAGAATTTAATGAAGAGGTTATGGAAGAGCTTTATGGCAAAAAAGCTGCTGAGATTCTAAAAGAATACGGAGTTTATTGGCCGGGAATTGAAAAAGCTATTGAAGCAGGACTTATTGACGAACATTTAAAAGTATTTAAAAAAGATGTGCCTAATAAAAACGTTCTTATTTACGAACTATACAAAAAATACTGTACTCTTCCAGAAGATTACTGTATAGTGCCTAAAAAAGGTAAATTCATAAAACTCTCGCTTAAAAATATTGCAGGTAAAAAATTCAAAAACCCTATAACAGGAGAGAGCGAAACTGTTACAGACCTTCCTAAATGGCGCAACAGTATGTTTGAAGAGCCAAAAAATAACGAAGTTAGACTTGTAATAGGAAGACACGGATATTTTACTCAAAGCTCACATCCAAACAACTATTTACTGCTTGATTTAATGAATTACAACTATATCTGGATTAATGATGAGTTAGCTCTTGAGCTTGGAGTTAAATTCAAAGATGGAGTAGAACTTACAAACAGACAAGGATATAAAGTCAGAGGAAAAGTATATCCTACAAAAAGAATCAGAAAAGACACTATATTTATTGCAACAGGTCTTGGAAGCCAGTCTAAACTATTTACTCTTGGATATGACAATGGAGTATCTCAGGCTCAGATTGCTGAAGACAGAATTGATCCGTTTATCGGAGCAAGCAGTATGAACGAAACTTTTGTAAAAATAAGAAAGGTGTAAGCCATGGCAAACTATGCAATAGCACTTGAATATCAAAACTGTATAGATTGTAGAGCATGCGAAGTAGCGTGTAAAGACGAAAATGGAGTAATGCTTGGTGCTGATAAACAAAGAATTTGGGTAGGAATTGTTGAAGGCGGAGAGACTTTAGCAGACGTTTTTTTAAACTTTTACCCATCTCAATGTAACCACTGTATTGATGCACCATGTGTAACTGTTTGTCCAACAGGGGCAAGTCACTTTGCAGAAGGTGGAATAGTAAAAGTTGATTATGATATGTGTATTATCTGTAAAGGTTGTATGGAAGCGTGTCCTTATGAGGCAAGATTTGTCGATGAAACAAGACACGCAGTTGATAAATGTACATTCTGTGATGGAAGAATTCAGGAATACGGAACTACAGCTTGTAGTGCAACATGTCCTACAAAAGTTAGAACATTTGGTGATTTAGAAGATGAAGATTCTGATATTGTAAAACTTCTTAAAGAAAGAGAATTTTTCGTTCTTAAAGAAAATGAAGGAACCCTTCCAAAACTTTTCTATCTTGCACCGGAAGATGTAGAGTTTAGAAAAAGAACTCTTGGAGAAGGTATTACATTACATAAATGGGATGAGTTTAAACCTAAATATGAAGCAGCTGCTCAGGCTAAAAAACCTGAGTGGAAAAAAGCATAAGGAGCTATTATGGCAGCAAACACTCAATATACACAATGCTGTGGGCTTAATATTAAAAAAGTTAGCCTAAAAGAATTACTTTTTAATAAGACAATGCTTGTAGCATATATATTAATAGCAATTGGAGTAATAGGATGGATACAACTTTATGGACTTAGATTTTTTCATCTTTTTGTAAATAATCACGATGTTATAGCAGCAGCAGGAGGCAGCAGCGAACATCTAAAGGCAATAGCAGAAGCTTTAAAAGAACAGATTTTTCACCTTGAACATATAGAAGAAGTAAAAAAGCCTGAACCTTGGGGTATTTTTGTTACTCAATACACATATTTGCTTTATGGTGGTAGCGCACTTATTTTCTTAACTGCACTAGCTGAACTTTTCCATGTAAAAATCGCTCCAAAAGTTGCAGCGGCGCTTATGACTTTTGGTATTGCAATGGCACTTGGCGGTATGATTTCAATCGCAAGCGACTGGGGTAACCCAATTAATATTTACTGGATGATTTTAAATCCTCAACCACAAAGTGGTATGTGGTTAATGTTACCACTTTATTCAATTTATATTCCATTTACTTTTATTGAAATTTATTTTCTTATTACAAACAAAAGAGACCTTGCAAGAAAAATGGCTGGGATTTTAGTAATTCTTGGAATTATTATAGACCTTGCAGAATTTTATATCCAAGGACTTTTATTTAATCTAAATACACCAAGACATCTTTGGACTGATATTCCACAACTTTGGATTTATTTCTTAATAAGCGGTGCATTGACTGGAATTGCCGGAGCAATTGTTTTTGCATTTCTTGGACTTAAAAACAAACCTTACTTTAATGAAATGATTCAAACAGCTGCAAAAATAGGAATTGCATTAATAGCTCTTGCAGCAATTTACGAAGTAATTAACTTTATGGTAGTTGATCCGAAATGGATGAGATTAATTGTTGCTGGAAGCCCTATTAGCTGGATGTATTGGGGATGGATTATCTTAGGAATTGCACTTCCTTTAGTTCTTTTCTTAACAAAAAAACCGGGAGCTATTTTAGCAGGTGCTGTAAGTGCAATTATTGGAACATTTTTAATGAGACAAGCCTTTATTTACGGAGGTAACATCTATCCAATGAGTGACAGATTTGGTCAAGGTCCTGAAGCTACAGGAATTTATAACCTAGCAGAAATTACTCCTTGGGCATACATTCCGCCTCATACAATGGAAGTTTTAGTCATTATCGGATGTTTTGGACTTGGTATTGCAATTTACTCAATTTTAGATTCACTTTTTGATGTAAGAAATATTAACGATAACGTAGAGCATTAATCCCCCGCCCTTTTGGGCTTTTTTATTTTCTAAATCCTCTTTGAGATTTATCTTTATTTTTAAGTTACTTAAAATAAAAGAGATTATAGAAACTTAAATTTTGGTATGTATTCCACTCCGTTTAAACAGCAAAAAAAAAGATATATCATATGGCAGACGATACATTTTGTTATTTTATCGTTAAAATTTAAAAAAACCGCCTCAGTTAATGAATAAATCGAAAAATTTTGTGTATAATAAAATAAAAAAATTAAGGAGATATAATGGCATTAGAAATTACAAGAGAGAATTTTGAAGATATCGTAAAAAACAATAAAATAGTAGTAGTAGATTTCTGGGCGCCTTGGTGTGGACCTTGTAGAATGATTGCTCCAATTATTGAAGAGTTAAGCGAAGAATATAAAGACAAAGGTGTTGTAGTTGGTAAAATCAATACTGACGAACAACAAGAACTTGCTATGCAATTTGGAATTAGAAGCATTCCTACAGTTTTATTTATTAAAGACGGTCAAATCGTAGACCAAATGATAGGAGCCGCTCCAAAAGCTATGTATGAACAAAAAATTAATGCGCTTCTTGGAGAATAAGTATAAGAAATAAATTTTTTTATACTTTTAGCTCCTTTTTTGGAGCATTAATGGTAGCTGCTTTTTTTTTCTACTACAATTACAAATTTTCCACTTATAAATTTGTTGATTTTAACAAAATAACCCTTTATGAAAAATCAGATATTTTTGAGCCTAAAAGTGACACTTACTATCTTTTGCTTTTTAGCTCAAGAATGTCTGATGTAAAATCTTTAATCAAAAAAATTCCTAAAGATGCACCTATTCTTGCAGTAGATATTTACCAACAAAGAAAAAATATAAAAGGTGTAATTTATACAACTGCAGGAATAAACACAATAATAAAACTTATTCAACACTTAAACATTTATGAAATTCCGGTAGTGGTAAAAATTAAAAAATACCACAAAAAACTCTATAAACAAGATAGTTCTCTTGAGATTATAAAATAAGGAGGTAAAATGAAAGACATAATAATAATAGGAGGAGGACCTGCAGGGCTTAGTGCTGGAATTTACGCAAGCCGTCTTGGAGCTGATACACTAATACTTGAAAAATTAACTCCGGGAGGCCAGATAACTTTAAGCAGTGAAATTGAAAATTATCCGGGCGTTTGCGAGAGTAAAAGCGGAATTGAATTTATGGCGTGCTGGCCTAAGCAGGCAAAAAAATTTGGATGTGAAATTTTAAGCGAAGAAGTTACTCAAATAAAAGAAGATAAAGGTTTTTTAGTTAAAACGCCCTCAAATGAATATCGCGCAAAAGCCATTATAGTTGCAACAGGTGCAACTCCAAAAAGAGCCGGTTTTGAAGGGGAAGAAGAATTTACAGGAAAAGGGGTTAGTTATTGTGCAGTATGTGACGGTTTTTTTTATAAAGACAAAGTGGTAGCAGTAATAGGTGGAGGTGATACAGCTCTTGAAGAAGCTCTTTACTTAAGCAAAATAGCAAAAAAAGTGTATTTAATCCACAGACGTGATAAATTCCGTGCAGCCCCTGTTACTCAAAAAAAAGTATTTAACACTCAAAACATAGAAATAATTTTTAACGCAACTGTTAAAAAAGTATTGGGAAATGAATTTGTAGAAGGTATAATTTTAAATTTAAACGGTGAAGAAAAAAAATTAAAAGTTGATGGAATTTTTGTTTTTGTAGGAATGAAGGTAAATAGCGAGCTTGTAAAAGGTTTAGTAGAATTAAATGAATGGGATGAGATAAAAGTCGATTTAAATATGCAAACATCTCTAAAAGGACTCTTTGCAGCCGGAGATGTAAGAGAAAACAGCGTAAAACAAGTGGTTGCTGCTGCAGGAGATGGAGCAGTGGCTGCAATTAATGCAATAAAATATATTGAAAAGGAAGAAGAATGAAAGTAGGAATTGTAGGAGCCACAGGAAGAGTAGGACAGCTACTTGTAAAAATTTTAAAAGATGAAAAAACACCTATTGGTGCGGTAATGTTTGAAGGTCCTCAGACAATAGAATTCGATAAAGACACAGTAATTACAAACGATGCAAAAACATTGCTTGAAAACAGCGATATAGTAATTGATTTCTCAGCCCCCCTAGCAACTCAAAAACTTCTTGAAGCGGCACTTGAAAATCCAACTCCCCTTGTAATTGCAACAACAGGACTAAACGACCATCAAAAAAACCTGATGATTGAAGTTAGTAAAAAAGCTCCTGTTTTATATGCCACAAATATGAGTTTAGGTGTAGCTATTCTTAATAAACTCGTATCAATGGTTAGCGAAAAATTAAGAGACTTTGATATTGAAATAGTAGAACAACACCACAGATACAAAGTCGATGCTCCAAGCGGTACCGCTTTAACATTAGCTGAGAGTTGTGCAAAAGCAAGAGGGCTTGAACTTAAGGATGTAATGGTAACAGGCAGAAGCGGGCACGTAGGAGCTAGAACCAAAGATGAAATAGGTGTTTTTGCCGTAAGAGGCGGTGATGTTGTAGGAAGACACACAGTTGGATTTTATAATGACGGAGAGTTTTTAGAACTAAATCATACAGCAACAAGCAGAGAAACATTTGCAAGAGGTGCCATTAAGGTTGCAAAATGGCTTATTAATCAAAATCCGGGACTTTATTCTATTAATGACGCTTTAGGAATATAAAGGATATCATATGTGTTCAGTAGTAGGAATTTATGGAAACAAAAATGCAAGTAAATTAGCATATTATTCTCTTTTTGCAATGCAACACAGAGGTCAAGAAGCAGCAGGAATATCTTCAAGTGATGGAGTTCATATTCGCACTATAAAAGACAGAGGACTTGTAACTCAGATTTTTAAAGAAGAGCATTTTAAAGTATTAAAAGGCGATATGGCAATAGGACATACAAGATACTCAACCGCAGGGGATGATTCTATTCTTGATGCTCAACCTGTATTTGCAAGATACGGACTTGGCGAAATTTCAATTGTCCATAACGGAAATTTGGTAAATGCAAAAGAAATAAGAGATGAATTAATTAAAATAGGAGCAATTTTCCAAAGCAATATGGATACAGAAAATTTAATTCATCTAATTGCAAAAAATTATCAAAAATCGACTCTAAAAGAGAGAATAATTGATGCGGTTAAAAAGATAAAAGGTGCTTTTTCTTTGATAATTCTCAGTAGAAGCAAAATGTTTGCAATAAGAGACCCGTTTGGCTTTAGACCTTTAAGTATCGGTAAAATTAAATCAGGCGGATATATTGTTGCAAGTGAGACTTGTGCATTTGAATTAGTAGGTGCTGAATTTGTAAGAGATGTATTACCGGGTGAAATGATTACATTTGAAAATGGAGAACTTAAAAGTGAAATGATTTTTGAGCCTACCCCAAAACAGTGTGTGTTTGAATATATCTATTTTGCAAGACCTGATAGCAATGTATTTGGAAAAAACGTTTATAGTATCAGAAAACAGATGGGAAGGGAACTTGCAAAAGAGTTGCCGGTTGATGCGGATATGGTAGTGCCCGTTCCCGATAGCGGAGTTGCAGCAGCACTTGGATATGCACAAAAGAGCGGAATTCCTTTTGAAATGGCGATTATGAGAAACCATTATGTCGGAAGAACATTTATCGAACCGACTCAGGAGATTAGGGATTTAAAAGTAAAAATGAAACTCTCACCTATAAAACACAAAATCGAAGGGAAAAAACTTGTTGTAATTGATGATTCTATTGTAAGGGGAACAACTTCTAGAAGAATAGTCAGAATGTTAAAAGAAGCGGGAGCAAAAGAAGTTCATATGAGAATTGCATCACCTGCAACTACGGGACCTTGTTATTATGGAGTGGATACTCCAAGCAAAGAAGAACTGATTGCTTCAAAACTTTCAATTGAAGAAATTGCAAAATACATAGAAGCTGACAGTTTGGCTTATTTATCAATTGAAGGGTTAGTTAGAGCCATTAAAGATAAAAAGGAGAATTACTGTTTTGCCTGCTTTGATGGCAACTATCCCATCCTTTAATCTGGACTTTTTTTCTCTTTTTTGTTATAAAGAGAGCAAAAAAGAGGTATAATGGATAAACTTTATACATTTGGAAAATATTTAAAAGAAAAGTTTAATACAAAAGTAAAAAAAGTCCCAATTTCAATTCCGGGTTTTACCTGTCCAAACATTGACGGGACTGTTGCAAGAGGAGGATGTGTATTTTGCGAAAATGAAAGCTTTTCTCCAAACTTTACAAAAGAAAAATTCAGCTTAAATCTCAATTCTAAAGAAAATCCGCTTTTAGACAAACAGCTTAAAAGCCTTGAATTTCAGTTTTTCAATACTCTTCCTACTTTAAAAAAACTATATGGAGCAAAGAAATTTATTGTTTATTTTCAAAGTTTTACAAATACATACGCTCCTTTTGAAACTTTAAAAGTACTTTATGAAAAGGCTCTCTCATTCCCAGATGTAATTGGAATAAGTGTTGGCACAAGAACAGACAGTATTGAAGATAAAACACTTGAATATTTAAAAGAGCTCAGTAAAAATTATGAAATATGGATAGAATACGGCATTCAGACATCAAATAATAAAACATTAAAAAAAATAAACAGAGGACATAATTTTCAAAACGTAATTGAAACAATCACAAAAACAAAAGATATGGGATTAAACGTATGCGGTCATCTTATCTTCGGACTTCCGGGAGAAACTCAAGAAGATATGCTAAAAAGTGTAAAGGATAGTATTAAACTTGGAATTGACAGTATAAAATTTCATCCTTTATACGTTACACAAAACACCCTTCTTGCACTTGAGTATAAAAAAGGAACATTTAGTCCAATAACAGAAGAGCTTTATATTGATACATTAATAAAAGCAATAAAAATGCTCCCTCAAAACATATCAATTCAAAGAATGACAGCGGGAACTGAAAATCTCTTAGCTCCTAAATGGTGTAAAAACAAATCGACTCAAATGAGCCATATAATAAAAGCTCTAAATAAAGCCGAAATACAAACCATCTGAAAATAAGATGAACAGGTTTGATTTAGATGCACTAACCTGGGATGATTTACCAAGACGCGTAAATCTTGCAAAAGCGGTTGTAAAAAATATCCTACCTCATCTAAAAGGAGATGAAAGAGTACTTGAATTTGGATGCGGAACAGGTCTTATAGGCTTAAATATAGCCCCTTTTGTAAAAGAAGTTATAGGAATTGATATATCTGAAAAGATGGTAGAAAAATTCAATGAAAAAGCAAAAAGATTAAATTTAAATGCAAAAGCTTATAAAAAAGATATTTTTGAAATTGATGAAAAATTTAATATAGCAATTTCATCAATGACTATGCATCATATAAAAAACATAAAAGCATTATCTAACAAACTAAAAGAAATAACTAATAAAGTTTTTATAACAGACTTAGATAAAGAAGACGGAAGTTTTCATACAAGAGGGAACGATGATGTATGCCACTTTGGATTTAGTAAAGAGGAATTAAAAGAGTATTTTGATGATTGGCAGATGGAATATAAGATAATTCATAAAGTAAAAAAGCACAAAGATTTTGATGTGTTTTTAATAATACTTACAAATAATCCAGCCACATAGGCAAAAACTTTTGTGCCTTTTTTATTGTAGTAGTTGCTCCATGGCCTGGCAGAACTCTTTTATCATAAGGAATTTGTAAAAACTTTTTAATTGATTCTTTCATTTTTTCTGGATTAGAATATGGAAAATCAACCCTACCAATACTTCCATCAAAAATAAAATCCCCGCTAAACATTTCATTACCAATTTCAATTGTAATGCTTCCTGGGGTATGACCCGGAAAATGACGGATTAAAACATCATAATCCCCTATTTTATAGCTACCCTCTTCCATTAAAACATCAGCTTTAACTTTTGGCGGATTATATCTAAAAGGGTCATTCTCAAGCATAAAAGCATCATCTTTGTGAATGTAAATGGGAATATTGTAATACTCTTTTATCCTCTTACTATCCCACATATGATCAAAATGACCGTGAGTTAAGATAATAGCCACAGGCTCTTTTACGTGCTCTTTTACAAATTCAAATGCCCTAACCCCGGGGTCTATTATTATTTTTTTATCTACTATATAACAATTTGTATAAAATTCTCCACAAGGTTTTACTAAAATTTCCATTTTAACTCCTTAAGATGCAACGGCATAATCAATAGCTCTTTTCTCTCTTATAACATTTACTTTAATTTCACCTGGAAAATTAACTTCCGTACCTATTCTTTTTGCAATTTCCCTTGCTAAAAGTACAGACTCATCATCACTTATTAAATCGGATTCTACTATAACCCTCACTTCACGTCCTGCATTCATAGCATATGCCTTAATTACCCCTTCAAAACTTGTAGCAATTTCTTCAATAGCCTGAACCCTTTTTAAAAACGCTTCAAGAACTTCACGTCTTGCTCCGGGTCTTGCTGCAGAGAGTGCATCTGCAGCACAAACTACAGCTGATTCAATACTTGTTGGTTCTTCATAGCCGTGATGAGCTTTTATTGCATTTAAAACTTCTTGCGGCTCATTATAGCGCTTACATAAATCATATCCTAAACTCACATGGTCTCCGCCTATTTCATGAGTTAAAGCTTTTCCTATATCGTGAAGAAGTCCGGCTCTTTTTGCAAGCATCTCATCCGCACCCATTTCAGCAGCCATAATTCCGGCAAGATGAGCAACCTCAAGTGAATGCCCAAGAGCATTTTGCCCATAACTTGCCCTGTATCTAAGGCGTCCTATAAGCTTTACAATTTCAGGATGAATTCCAGCACTTGCTAAACCTAAATCAAGTAAAATATCTTCTCCCTCTTTAGTAGTTTTTTCTTCAAACTCCTCTTCTACTTTTTTATATACTTCTTCAATTCTTGCAGGATGAATTCTTCCATCTTCAATCAGTCTTTTAATTGTTTCAACTGCAATCTGACGTCTGTAAATATTAAAACTGCTAACAGTAATAATCCCTGGTGTTTCATCAATTATAATATCACACCCTGTTATCATCTCAAGAGTTTTAATATTTTTACCCTCTTTTCCGATAATTCTTCCTTTCATTTCATCATCACCTATTGCAACAACATTGATAAGCCTCTCCCCCGCAAACTCCCCTGCATATCTTGTAGTAGCCTGAGCTATTATAAAATTTGCTTTTTTCTTTGCATCATTTTCGGCTTCTTTTATAATTTTTCTTGTAAGATGAGCAATTTCATCTCTTAAATTTTCTTCTGTTTTTTTAAGAATAATCTCTTTTGCCTCATCTTTTGTAAGACCTGCCGCATTTTCGAGTATTTTTTCAACTTCTTTTAATTTTTCTTCATATTTTTCTTTTGCTTTTTGAAGTAATGCCTCTGCTTTTTTAAGTTTTTCATCTTTTTTTATATTCTCCTCTAAAAGCTTTTCAATCTCCTCTTCTTTTTTCAAAATCTCATTAAGCTTATTTTCATACTCTTTTTGAAGCTCTATTTTTTGCATTTCATAAGAATTCTTAGCTTCAAGTTCTATCTCTTTTGCCTTTGCTTTAGCATTTTCAAGAAGAATCTGAGCTTCATGTTCAATAGCCTTTGCTTTAGCCTGGGCTTTAGTCACAAAAATATCATACTTTGCCTTATCCATCTTTTTTGTTATAAAAAACACCCCTAGAGCGGATAAAGAAGAAGCGAGAATAATTTCTATTATCATTTTTTCTCCTTACATTAAAACTTATAAATTCATCCCCTTTTATATCAAAAACATCTGTAAGTTTTTTTGAGGCGACACAAGGAATTAACTGAACAAAAACAATCTTAGGTTTATATCCGAGTTTAGCAAAAAACCTATCATACATTCCTTTGCCAAACCCAACTCTTTTAAAATCACTATCAATCCCCACTACAGGAACTATAGCTAAGTCTATTTTTTCAAGTGTTTCGTTTTTGTTAAGAGGCTCAAGAATTGAGAATTTTTTTTTCTTTAAAGGCAAAGCATATTTTACCATTTTAAAGCTTAAATCTTGCATAAAAGGAACAAAAACACTCTTTTTTTCCTTTCTCAATTCATTTATAACCCATCTTATATCCGGTTCATTTTCAAGAGGAATAAAAATAAGTATCTTTTTATAATTTTTTGCTGTTTTTAAAATTTCCCTGCCTATTTTTTTTGAAAAAAGATATCTATTAACTTTTTTAGAAGAGAGACAAATTTTTCTAAATTCACTTTTATTTCCCATTTTTCAAGCCTTTTGATAAAATTACATAAAAGGAGAGCAATGAAATATATTTTACCAATAATTTTAATTTTTATAGGGTGTTTTGAAGAAAAAAAACAAAAACCCCAAGAAACTAAAACACAACAGACACAGATATCAACAAAAACACAAAAAAAAGAAAATAACCTTATGGTTATCTCTTTAAAAGACCTAAACTTAACGTTTAAAGACAATTCAATTGTTTATCCTAAAAAAAGAGTTATTATTCTGTTTAGAAAAAACTCTACAAAATGCAAAATGCAAGAAAACATATTAAAAAAATTAAATTTGAATTTTTATAAAACAGACAATATATATTTAAAAAACTATTTTAAAATTAATATATATCCAACAATAATAATACTTGATAAAAACAAAACCTTAAAATATGAAGGTTTTATACCTTATGAAATTTTAAAAGCGGAGGGATTTTAATGTTTGGAATTTTTAAAAAAGCTCTTGATAAAACAAAAGAGGCTATAAAAAACGTAGTAGGAACAGAAAAAAAAGAAAAAATAGAAAAAGATTTACTTGAAGAGGCATTAATAGAAGCAGATATTGATTATGAATTAGTTGAAAAAATCCTTGATAAACTTCCAAAAGAAGTAACAAAAGAAAAACTAAAAAAAGAACTTCTAAAAGTTTTTGAGGTACCTGAAGAAAAAATAGAAATAAACGACAAACCTTATGTGTTTTTGATTATCGGAGTAAATGGTGCAGGAAAAACAACAACAATTGCCAAAATGGCTTATAAGTTTAAAAATGAAGGATATTCCGTTATCTTAGGGGCTGCCGATACTTTTAGGGCTGCAGCTATTGAACAGCTTAGCCGCTGGGCAGAAATTTTAGATGTCCCAATTGTAAAAACACGCCAAGGACACGACCCGGCAGCCGTTACATATGATACAATAGCTTCAGCTAAAGCAAAAGGTATAGACATAGCCTTAATTGATACAGCAGGAAGACTTCATAACAAAATAAACTTACAAAACGAACTTAAAAAAATAGTAAATGTGGCAAAAAAAGCATATCCAAACGCCCCTCACAAAGTCCTCTTAGTAATTGACTCAACACAGGGGACAAGTGCAATAAACCAGGCAAAAGTATTTAATGATGTTATAGGGGTTGATGGCATTATTGTTACAAAGCTTGACGGGACAGCAAAGGGAGGTGCTCTTTTTAGCATTGTAAATGAACTTAAACTTCCTATTTACTATGTAGGAGTAGGAGAAAAACCTGAAAATTTAGTTGAATTTGACAAAGAGGAATTTATTGACGGAATTTTAGAAGGTCTTTATAGTGATTAAATTTTACGCCGATTTAATTTTCTGGGTGGCTTTGTTTTTTGATACATTAATTTTTATTCTCTTTTTTTACGAAAGATATAAAGATGTAGAAGAGATTGAATTAAAAGAGGAAAAATGGATTATCCTCACAGGAGTTGCTTTATTTATTATCTCTATTCTTTTAATAAGATATCTCTCTTTTATCATATCAAAAGCTTTTGCCACAATAATAGAAAACAATCTTCACTTACAAAAAGTATTAAAGAGTGTAAATGGCTAAGAAAAAAACAGTTTATGAATGTATCGAATGCGGATATAAAAGTGCTAAATGGATGGGTAAATGTCCCGCCTGTAACGCATGGGAGAGTTTTATAGAAATAAGTGAAGAAAAAAACAAAACTACTTCTCAAATCTCTAAAATTTTAAGGTTTGATGAAATTGAAAAAGAAGAAATTAAAAGATTTTCTTCAGCTGACAGCGAGCTTGATTTGGTACTTGGAGGTGGAATAGTCCCAGGGTCTTTAGTGCTTATCGGAGGAAGTCCTGGAGTTGGAAAATCAACTTTAATGCTAAAGCTTGCCGGGACCATTGATAAAAAAGTTTTATATGTAGCAGGAGAAGAGAGTCCGGGACAGATAAAACTAAGAGCCGAAAGACTTGGAATTAAAAACAAAAATCTTTTTATTATGCCAGAAATTGTGGTAGAAAACATTACTAAAGAAGTCAAAAATTATGACCTTGTAATAATTGATTCAATACAGACAATCTATTCACAAAACATTTCCTCAGCCCCGGGAAGCGTATCTCAGGTAAGAGAAGCAACATTTGAGCTTATGAGGACTGCAAAAGAGAGCAAAACACCTATTTTTATAATAGGACATATTACAAAAGAAGGCTCAATAGCAGGCCCAAGAGTGCTTGAACATATGGTAGATACCGTTTTATACTTTGAAGGAGATGCAAGCCGTGAGCTTAGAATATTAAGAGCTTTTAAAAACCGCTTTGGCTCAACGAGCGAAATTGGAATATTTGAGATGACAAAAGAAGGACTAGTTAGTGCAAAAAATAAAAACTTTTTTAGCAAAAAAGCTCTTCCGGGAAGTGCCATAACGGTAATTCTTGAAGGAACAAGACCAATTGTGCTTGAAGTTCAGGCACTTGTTAGTGAGAGTTATTCCATTCCAAAAAGAAGCTCAACAGGATTTGATTTAAGCCGTCTTAATATGATTTTAGCCTTACTTGAAAAAAAACTAAACCTGCCTTTTAACCAATATGATGTATTTGTAAATGTCACAGGCGGAATTAAAATAAACGAAACCGCCGCTGATTTAGCAATAATTGCGGCAATTGTAAGCTCTTTTAGAAATAGACCTATTAGCAAAGAGAGCGTATTTATAGGAGAAGTTAGTCTTGTTGGAGATATAAGGGAAATACCGGGAATTGAACAAAGGTTAAAAGAAGCCGCAAACCTTGGATTTAAAAGAGCAATAGTACCTGCTAAACCTCTTAATGAACCGTTAAAATGTTATGAAGTAAAAGAGGTTGAAAAACTTATTGAGTGGATGTAGCAGAGTCCTTTTTCTTACAATTTCCCTCAAAATTTCCACCCTTTTGAATAATTAAATTTTTAACCAACACTTCCCCTTTTACACTGCCCCCTTTTAAAATCTCTAACTCATTACACTCTATTTTACCTTCAACATCACCACTTATTACAACCTTATCACCTTTTATATCACCTTTTACCTTGCCGTTTTTACCAACAGAAATAGCATTTTTTGAATTTATATTTCCCTCAATTTCTCCATCTATATGGATATTTGAACTAATTTCTAAATCTCCTTTAAAAAAGGCGTTTGAAGAGATTACTGTTGTTTCATTAGTGATATGTTCGCTTTTATTAAAGACTCCCATGGAACTCCCTTTTCTTTTTTAAACATTTTAAAAAAATTACTCCCATTCCAATAAATAAAATTTATTGGATTTAAAGGTTTATCATTATATCTAATTTCATAATGTAAATGCTGTCCTGTACTAAGACCGGTATTTCCCATATACCCTATAATCTGTCCTTTTCTGACAAAATCTCCTGTTTTTACTTTCAAACTAGGTCTAAGATGGGCATACAGGGTTGTAAATCCATATCCATTTGAAACTTTCACAACATATCCATAACCATAAGGGTTTAGTCCAGCTCCTAAAACAACTCCGTTTGCAGTAGCCCTAACAGGCACTACCCCTTTTCCCTTAATATCAACTCCCGGATGAAACTCTTTTTTGTGTAAAATAGGATGAATTCTCCATCCGAATTTGCTTGATATAATAATCTTACTAACAGGCTTGCCGCTTGGAAAAACACTTAAAAGTTTATTAATCTCATCTGTATTTAACGACTTAACATCAATATTTGAAAAAAATTCTACTCCCTTTAAGCCCATTTTAGTCTCTAAATCATTTATTTTAGAAGAAAGTTTTCCAAGCTCAACCTGTTTTTTTAACAAAACATCATTTAATTTATTAATTTTAACATTAAGATGAGTCAATTGTAAATTACTTTTATATAGCTCTTCAGAAAGTTTTTCTTTTTGATTATTAATTTTTTTAACCTGATGTTCTAAAAATTTAATATAAAAAAACCCAGACCCTATAACCAAAAAAATAAAAACAAAAAAAATAAAAATACCATATTTAACAACCTGATGAAATGTAAAGTGTTTTGTGCCTTTAACTGTTGTAATTGTAATAAAATATCTGTTTTTCATTTTTATGCCTTATATTTGTAATATTCCTCTAAAAGCTCGTAAGACTCTTTTACTCTTTTAAATTTTTTTTCATAAATTCTCTGAATAAGCTCAGGTTTGTTTCTGTGAAGGTCAGGATGATACTTTTTTGCAAGACGCCTATACTCTTTTTTAATTTTATCCCACTCATAAATAGTGCTTACTCCAAAAAGCTCAAGGGCATTTCTTATTTTAGCAAGGTATTCTTTTAAATTTCCTTCAACCGAAAAAGATTTAGAAAAACTAAAATCCTCTTCATTAGCATTATAAATAACATTATACCCCATAATTGATTTTTTATTAAGCAAAACACTTGCAATTTTTCTTGTATCCTCGTTATAAGAAACAACTATTCTGTTTTCATTTAAATCTAAAATATCAAATAAAAAAAGCCCCTTAATATAATCATATACGTGTTTTTTAGAGTTTGCAAAACTTATTTCAAACTCTTTTGAAGAAAGTTTTTTAAAAGTTATATAAACAGCCTTTTTATCAAAGCTTAATTCATGTCTTCTTATTTTGATTAAAATATCTTTGTTAGCATTAAGAAGAATTTTTTTATAACTTATTTCATCTTTATTTTTCTTATAAAAATTAGCAAGAGAGTTCAAAAGAATTTTATAGTTTGCAATATTTTCTCTATCATAATAAATTAAATAAGAGTTGTCTTTTATTTCAAGTTTATTAAAATAAAGCCTTATAAATTTAATAAGTTTTTTTAAATTATACTCAGAATCAATTTCAAAAATCAGTTTATCTTTTACCGTTAATTTTAAAATTTTTTCCATTTTTTCTCATTATTATCATTGTGGCAATTGGAAAAATCAGCTTTTTTTTAGTGATTACCTCATATCCATCAAATTTTTTTAAAATATCTTCTTCACTCAAAGCTGTTATACTTTTGCTAAGCAATTTATATTCCTTTTTCATTCCTACTAAAATACCCGCAATTAAAGGAACAACTTTATCCATATACCATAAAATAAGTTTAGCTAAAAAAGAATCGTTTTTTACCATTTCAAC
>Ga0256838_1000486_pt1 | contig 24356 bp, 34 predicted proteins | sample 4571419metaG_FD_185978 | JGI IMG/M metagenome (GOLD analysis project Ga0256838, IMG submission 185978) | Hydrothermal vent microbial communities from Guaymas Basin, Mexico - 4571-419 | ecosystem: Environmental > Aquatic > Marine > Hydrothermal vents | place: Mexico: Guaymas Basin | collected...
GGAGCCGGGGGAGATGCGACGGCAAGTGCCGTTATAAGCGATATAATAGAAATAGCAAGAGGAAACGTAAATCCGATGCTCGGATACAAAAAACCTCTTGAAAGCGAAAAAGTAAGACTTAAAACAAGCGATGAAATTAAAACCAAATATTACTTAAGAATTGCCGTAAACGACAAATTAGGCGTGCTTGAAAAGATAGCCAACACCCTCGCTAAAAACAACATTTCAGTTGAGAGTTTCCTTCAAAAACCAAAAGACGGGTTTGTGAAACTTCTGTTCTCAACCCATAAATCACTCGAAAAAGACATAAAAAAAGCTATTAAAGAAATTGAAAATTTCGATTTTGTAATTAAGCCTATTAATTTTATCAGGATTGAGGATTGACATATAAATTATTTAAATTAATAGAAAACATTGCTCTTGGTTTATTTGTTAACGGCAGTTATGGTATAATGATAGGAAACATTAATTTAGCCAATATAATTATAATTGTCGGCTCTATTTATACTATGGGAATAACAATTTTTTATGGAGAAGAAAAATGAATGGAGAAACGATAATAGCACTTTTTACCGTAATTCTTGCAATAATTACTACTTTTCTTATATTAAATAAAAAAACATTTTCAAAACACACACATTAAAATTGATAACAAAGCTAAAAAAACTCTCCCTCTTTTTTAATATTGACGATGATTTGTTAAAAGAAATCTCAAAATACACAACTATTAAAACATACCATAAACAGCAAATTATTTTTTATGAGGGTGAAAACGACAAATATTTTTACGGTATAGTATACGGTCAGGTTTTAATGTATGACGTGGATTTAAAGGGTAATATAATACCCAAAAACCAGTTCGGCTGCGGTGACATTTTCGGACTAATATCTCAAATTCAAAACAGGCCTTACTGTCTCAGTGCCGTAAGTGAAAGCGAATCCGAAATAATTAAAATAGACTATTCAAAATTTCAAAAACATATCTCAACCCCTCCTTTTAGCGATAGAATAATCAAGATGCTTAGCAACCAGATAATGCAGGAAATCGAGTTTAACAAACTTCAAAAATTCGACGCCACCAAAAGAGTTGTTTATACCCTTTTAAATTTCCCTCATAAATTTCTCAAAAAGAAAAAATACATGCTCGCAAGCGAACTTGGAATGAGCGCCGAAACTCTTAGCAGGATTTTATCCAAACTAAAAAACGAAGGAATAATCTGCTACTGCGAAAAATCTATAAAAGTTACCGATTATGAGAGATTGAGAGAATATATAAGAATGGATAATTGAAAATGGAGAATTTTAAATGTTGAATTGAAACATCCCTAAATCCTCAATCCTCAATCCTAAATCCTTTTTTGATATAATTATATAAAAAAGGCGTTTTTATGCAGGAAAACATTAAAGAACTGTATAACAAAGACAACTTAACACAAAAAGACATAATTCAACTGCTCTTACACAATGCACAGCATATGGTAACAAGAGATGAATTAAAAGAAGACAACAGGGAATTAAAACAGGATTTAAAAGAAGACAACAGGGAATTAAAACAGGATTTAAAAGAAGATATTGCAAATGTTAAAAGCGAATTAAAAGAAGATATTGCAAATCTTGACAGAAAAATCGACAGTGTTGAAGAAAAACTAAATAACAAAATTGACAGTGTTGAAGAAAAACTAAATAATAAAATTGACAGCCTTGAAGAAAAATTAGAAGGTAAAATTGACAAAATAAATTCTAAATTTGATAGGCTTCAATGGCTGATAATTGCTACAATTATATCGGTGTTTTTAAAAGATTATATTTTAGAATTAATTCATAAACTGTTTCAGTGATTGTTTATTTATGATGGAAAAGATAGGGAAAAGATGGGGAAGAGAGAGGGAAAAGAGAAGGTATGTAAACTTTAAAATTGGTTGATTATGAGAGTTATGAGTGATGAGTGATGAATAGAAAATGAGCGCAGCAAACCCTAACAACCCTAACAACCCTAACTAACCCTCAAAACCAATAACCAATATATAAAAAGCCTATCGGTGTCTGTCACTATTTATTAAAATAAAAAAGGGCAAAAGCCCAAGGGAAATTAGAAGTTATATTGAGCTTGAAGTCTTAATTCGTTCTTATCTCCGTCTTCTTCATCAGCATCAAACACTGAATAATAAGCTTCGAAAGATAATTTTTTGTTGTATTTATAATCTACTTGCGCTACATACTCATCGGCATCACCGTCATCATCACTTGCATCAAAATGAGCATATCTAGCTGAAACATTAAGCGCACTAGTTACATCATATCCAACCATACCATACCATGCATCCATATCCCTATAGTTAGCTATATTTGTAACTTGCTGAGTAGGTAACACTCCTCCAAGAGGTGAATCTACTGAAGTAGTTACTTTACCTTCATCATCACTGCTGTTTGCATAACCTACTAAGCCATGAATTCCGGCATTGTTATATTTAACAGTAATATCGTAATATTTTTTAGTATCATCCGCATTACTTAAATCAAGAATTGTTCCGTTATAATTAAATTTTTCATTATCGTCCAATTTACTTGATGCGTAATTTGCTTCGATTGTTACACCGTATTCTTTTAGTGCTTTTACTTTTGCACTTACAACATATTCATGTTTAATTAGATTTGGCATATGGAAATACCAAGCCTGTGCATCAACCATATCACTGTTGTATACTAACGCACCGAGATAAAGGCTTGTAGTTATTAAATCTCCTATATAATTTTCATAATCAAAAGGATCTGCATGTTTTAGCGCATCAACATAACCGCCCGCTACTGTCAATCCGTTTCCTACATTGTAAGAAACAATAGCACCTGCACCGTGTCCTGGAGTTGCAGGATCAGCACTTGTAATAGGTGATTTTACAGGAATTTTACCTACCATTGCATTTAAACCGTTGTTGCTGTAAGCCATGAATAGTAAGTTATTCATATGTCCTACGTCTATAGGGTCATTACTATTTAAAGCACCTACATGAACAAGAGCTCCGTTATCTCTCAAACCTTTTGCATAAGTCTGAACAGATGCTCTGTAAACAAATTTAATATGTTCACCCGCAGGAACTTTGAAAACGAAAATACCGTTTGTTCTCCAGCTATCAGTTTTATTTCCATTATCAGGGTCTTCATTGTAGAATCTGATTCTCAACATACCGCTTAAATCAACGCCTTTGATTGCTTCTGTAAGAGGAGTAGCGCTTGCCACACTCATAGAACCCATTGCTATTAAAGCTGCTAAAGATAATTTTTTTAGCATTCTCTCTCCTTTGTTTTTAATTTTTACCACACAATTATATCGTCAAATTTTCCAAAAATCAAATATTTAAGTGTTATTTTTGTGCTTTTTTACAAAAAAATTATTTATATGTAACATTTTACACATTAAATTTTATGCGTATTGTTATAATTTTCTCTTTCTTAAAAAAAATTACATAGATTTTACACATATGAAAGAGAATAATTAGCTATTGGTATATTGATGTAATAGTTATTAAGGATGTTAAGGTTATTGAAGTTGTTAAGATTGTTAAATTATTAAAGTTTTTAATTTCCCATTTTACATTGTCCATTGTCCACCCCGCAATTTTTCAAGCGGCCGGGTTCGCTGCGCTCATTTTCCATTCATAATTCATAACTCATAATCAACTAACTTTAAATTTTACATACCTTCTCTCTTCCCTCTCTTTTCCCCATCTCTTCCTTATCTCTTCCCCCTCTCTTCCCACTTCCCAGTGCCAGACACTAAAGAGTTAAAAACGGGTAAACTGACCCGTTACCCTTCGTATCTCGGCATTCCCATTATATTGTATCCGCTGTCTACAAAGTGAACTTCTCCGGTTACACCGCTTGAAAAGTCGCTTAAAAGATACATTCCGCTGTTTCCTACTTCTTCGATTGTTACGTTTTTTAAAAGAGGCGAATTTTTTTCGTTATATTTAAGAATTTCACTGAAATCCCCGATTCCGCTGGCCGCAAGTGTTTTAATCGGTCCGGCGCTTAGGGCGTTAATTCTTATTTTTCTCTCACCAAGGTCGACTGCTAGATATCTGACACTTGCCTCAAGTGCCGCCTTTGCCACACCCATTACATTATAGTGAGGAATGTATCTTGTACTTCCAAGATATGTAAGGGTTAAAACGCTTGCACCGTCGTTCATAATCGGTTCTAACTTTTGAACGACTTCTATTAACGAATATACACTAATTTCCATTGCTATATTAAACGCTTCTTTTGAAGTGTCTATAAACTTCCCGTCAAGCGCCTCTCTTGGAGCAAAAGCCACCGAATGCACCAAAAAGTCGATTTTTCCGTAATCTTTTTCAATTGCCTCTTTTAAAGCATCAATTTCTTCGGGCTTGCTTACATCAAGCGGATATATATTGTTTACACCAAGCTCATCCGCAACTTTTTGAACCCTTTTTTGAAGTTTTTCGTTCTGATATGTAAGAATAACATCGGCACCCTGCGCTTTACACGCTTTTGCTATTCCGTAAGCTATTGAGCGATTGTTTGCCACTCCTATAATTAAACCTTTTTTACCTTGCATTATCATTTGCTATCCTTTAATAAATTTTCAGTGCTTTTATTAATATAATAGATACTCCAACTTATAAAAATCAACACAATATTAATTGCAACTATCAATAAAACATCTTTCATTCCAAATCCTTTAGTTTTTTAATATATTTTACCATAAAATAGAGTATTATTGAATCGATTAATATCAAAATGATTAAAGCATAAAAAGACAGAAAAAACTTAAAAACATCGCTATGCAATGCTATATAAGCTATCAAAGAGAAAATTGTCGCTAATAAAAATATAAATATAGCTCTTAACAACGCTAAAATTTCTTTTATACTATCTATCACTCAATGCCTTTTGCAATCTCTATCATATTAATAAAATTATTCACATCCAAACTTGCACTTCCCACCAACACCCCGTCAACGTTTTGAAGTGAAATTATATCCTTAATATTTTCAGGCTTTACGCTTCCGCCGTAAAGTATCGGTTTTGAGGTAAATTGTCTGATTTTTGCATGAGTTTCTTTTATTTCTTCAATACTTGCACTAACTCCCGTCCCGATTGCCCACACGGGCTCGTAAGCAAGTACTAATTTTTCATACTCTAAATCAATTCCTTCAAACTGAATTTTTAAATACTCTATTACCGCATCAATTCCCTTTTTTCTGACATCAAGCGGCTCACCTATACAATAGAAAATTTCAAACCCTTCTTTTTTAAAAAATTCGAATTTTTCGGCAATAAACTCCTGAGACTCACCTAAAATATGACGCCTTTCACTATGTCCTATAAGTATTTTTTTAATGTTAAATTCGTTTAACTGCTCAAGCCCTATTTCACCGGTATATGCACCGTTTATAGTAGGATATGCGTTTTGTGCGCCAAGATAATCCCTCTCAAAAAGTGCCGTAGCAGGAGGAAAAACGGCAACTTTCACATTCCCGAAATCAACTTCATCCAATGTTTTTAGATATTGAAGCGTTTCTTTTCTTGTTTTGTTCGTTTTAAAATTAGCCGCTACTATCATCTTGCCTCTTTTACATCTTTTATTAATTTAAAAAAAATATAAGGCAACATAATACCTACTAAAATAATAAAACTACCTGCTATCATTTTTTCCATTTTTCAACTCCTTTATCAATTCTAATATACTATTGTTTAAAACATTCAAAGCAATAAATAACACCATCAGTACTATAACTCCAAAACTCAAAAACCATAAAGAATAAAACGGAGCTTTTTTAACTAAAACATTATAAGAACCAAATATCAATCCACTACTTAAAGCTAAAATCACTAAAATTAATCCTCTTAAATATTCCCTGTACAAAGCCAACTTTTCTTTAATTTCATCCAATTATCATTCCTTAAGCTCAAGTGCCGCAATACCCGGTAGTTTTTTGCCTTCAAGAAGTTCAAGACTTGCACCCCCGCCTGTTGAAATAAATGTCATTTCCTCATCGTCTCCCGCTCTTTGTACGGCATCCGCGGTATCCCCCCCTCCTACCACTTTAATACCGTGGCTTCTTGCTATTTCATGTGAAATTTTAAACGTACCCCTTGAGAATTTATCCATTTCAAACACACCCATAGGTCCGTTCCAAAGAACCGTCTGTGCATCCCATAACACTTCCCCGAAAAGCCTGACACTCGCAGGTCCTATATCAAGCCCCATCCATCCCTCAGGAATTTCCTGATAGGTTACATATTTAACCATAGCATCTTCTGCAAATTTATCTGCAATTACAATATCAACCGGCAGATAGAATTTAACTCCGAGTCTTTTAGCTTCAGCCATAATTTTTAACGCTTCATCTATCAAATCGTCTTCAACCAAAGAATTACCCACATTGTATCCTTGGGCCTTTAAAAAAGTAAACGCCATTCCACCGCCGATTATTAATTTGTCAACTTTTGGTAAAAGATTGATAAGCGCCTGCAGTTTTCCGCTGACCTTACTTCCTCCGACAACCGCAACAAACGGACGCACGGGTTTTTCTAAAAGTTTATAAAAGAAATTTATTTCTTTAAGAAGCAAAAATCCTGCAGCTTTATGCTCGTTATCGTAAAATCTCGTAATCGCCTCAACACTTGCATGAGCCCTGTGTGAAACACCGAATGCGTCGTTTATATAAAATTCTCCAAATTCGCTTAATTCTTTCGCAAACCCCTCGTCGTTTTTAGTTTCCCTCGGGTCAAACCTTACGTTTTCAAGAAGTAATATTTCACCGTTTTGCAGTTTTGACGCTTTTTCTTTAGCATCAGGACCCACTACGTCATTAGCCATTATAATATCTTGTTTAAGCAGGTGAGAGAGTCTTTTTGCCACCGGCTTTAGAGAAAATTTCTCATTATATTCGCCTTTTGGTCTTCCTAAATGAGAAGCTATCACAATCTTACATTCGTTATCCAAAAGATATTTAATAGTAGGAAGAGCCATTCTTATACGTCTGTCATCGGTGATATTTCCGAATTCATCAAGAGGAACGTTAAAATCACATCTCAAAAAAACCGAATCCCCCGGTTTAAAATCAAGATCTTTAGGTGAGTTTATTTTCATATTTCTCCTTTTTAACAAAATTATAGCATATTTGGATATTGCTTATTCGTGTGTAGTGTATAACGCGTAGTGGATAGTTATTTTTTACTACTCAAGACTTACTTTTCACTAACTTTCCCATCACTCGTTACAATTATCAATTTTCCCTGTGCATCCCAAAAATTCTTACGCTTTTTTAGGGACCCCGCTTTTCCATTCTTAATTTTATATTTTTTTACTACTCACTACATACTACCCACTACTTACTAAATATATATTCCGCCATTTCGACCATTCTGTTCGAATAGCCCCATTCGTTGTCATACCAGGAAAATATTTTTACAAGATTTCCGTTTGCCTGCGTAAGATCCCTTGCCACAATACTGCTTGCGGGATTTGAATTGATATCACTGCTTACCTTGTATTCATTATCTATTTCAAGTATGCCTTTTAAGTCGGTTTTTGCATGAAATTCAAGGAGTTCGTTTATTTCATCAGCCGTTACTTCTTCATTTAACTCAAGCACCAAATCCATAAGCGATACGTTTGCAACAGGTACCCTTACGCTTCTTCCGTCAAGCTTTCCTTTGAGATTCGGAAGCACTTTATACACGGTTTTTGCCGCACCGGTAAAGGTGGGTATTATATTCTCAGCCGCAGCGCGGGAGCGCCTTATATCCCTGTAATTAGGTGCATCAAGAAGCTTTTGGTCCATCGTATAGCTGTGAATCGTTGTCATAAAGCCTTTAACGATTCCGTATTTTTCATCTATTATTTTAGCTATGGGGGCCAAGCAGTTTGTGGTGCAGGACGCATTTGAAATAATGCTCTCACCTTTATAATCTTTATGATTCACCCCGAGCACATACGTGGGAGTTTCATCATTAGCAGGTGCCGAAATAATCACTTTTTTGACATTTCCCTTGATATGTCCTCTTACCTCATCGGCCCTTAAAAACTTACCGCTACATTCCAAAACTATATCGGCTTCTTCAAAATGTGTCTCATTTGGATGCAAATAAGTGGTGTATTTTATAAAATTATCCCCGACTTTTATCATATCATCGCTTATCACTTCAACATCGAGACTTCCTCTTATCGTGTCAAACCTTAAAAGATATGCCGCAAGTTTTATATCCATAATATCATTAACGGCTACAATTTCCACATTTTTGTTTATTGCTGCTCTTAAAACATTTCTTCCGATTCTCCCAAGCCCGTTAACTGCTATTTTCATTAATTGCCTTTTTAAAAATTTTTAAGAAATTCTACCAAAAATGAAATATTTATTTTGGCGTTTCCGATAATTTAAATTCATTTTTATACATAGGGCTCCTGCCGAAAATATCCCCGCTTGTGAAATATCTTTTTTGCCCCGACAAATTATTAAAAAGCGTATTTCCGTACAGGGAATTTATATCTTTTAAATCATATCCCATAAAATACAAAACACTGCCGAAAAGATTAAAATGACTTGCTTTGTTTATATTTTCTTTTTTAAAAAAAACAGGTTTATTATTCATACTTATGATAAACAAAGGTACTTTTGCCATAACGCCGGGAGCCGGGCCTTCGATACAATGCGTTTGTTTAATATTGAAATACTCCATTAAATTCTGGGCATGGTCCGAAGTATAGACAATAAGTGTGTCGGAGTTGTTAAAATCTTTATAAAGATTTTTAAAGAATTCATCCACCGCCCAGTTTACACAATTATAATAAGTGTTTAAAAACTTAGGTCTGGTCTCTTTATCCCATTCCCAAAAGCCGCCATCGTGTAAAACAGGGGTAAAAATATTCCTGTTTTTCGGATATTTATCCAAATAAGAAAAATGGCACCCCTGTTTTACGAAATATGTAAAAGTATATTTATCTTTATTTTTGTCAATATAATCTTTCAGTTTTTTCAGTCCAACCAAATCCCTTTGGTATCTGGGGATTTTTTTATAATCTTCCACTACAAAAAAGCTGTAATCCACATAATTTTTAATATCCGTCGGCTGAAGAAAATTATCCGGATTGTCCCTGGTGTTTTGCATATCAAAAAATGACGTTTCAAATCCAGCTTTTTTGGCATATTGAAAAATTATGGGGTTTTTTCTGGATAGATTTTCAATATCGGGCAGTTGGTTTAACTGAATTCCCGTTAAAAGAATGGAATTCGAATAACAGCTGCAAACACCGCCCGAGCTTGCTATACCGTAATTATAAAAATTTTTATTTTTTGAAACGGCATTTAAAAAAGGCGTCGTATTTTTATCAAAACCGTTAATTCCAAGCTTATCCCCTCTTATACTTTCATCCACAATATACACGATATGTTTAAAAAAAGGCTTTTTGGCATTAATATCCACATCTTTTCTTTTCCCCACATAAAGTCCGTTGCTTGCGGCGTAAAACAAAATGGAAGGCTCTTTAAAAACAACGGGATAAACAACTTTTTCTTTGTTTGAGGCTTTCATTATACTGTAAGATGTCCCGAAGGTAATAAACGACAAAACAATACCTATAAAAACGGAATGTTTTACATACATTCTTAAAGAGCGGGTATAAAAATATATCAGAACAACAAACAAAAGACTCTCTATCAAGGGGAACAAAAACTCTTTGCCATAATCCTTCACCCCTTCATCCGCCGCACTGTATTGGTGTAAAATAAGCGAGGCATCCAAATATCCGAAACCGGAACCCGACAGATTTCTACAGCCTATTTCAAGAGTCATCGTCGCAAATATCATAAACAGGGTAATAAATTTAGTATATTTATTCAACAGTAAAAATATAACCGCCACAACGGCTAAGAGATAATTGATTAAAAACACAAACGCTTTTAAATACTCTTTTTGAGTGAGAAACAAATTAATCTCTTTAAGAAGAATAAAATTATCCGCATACGCAAATCCGAACAGTAAAATTAAAAACAGACCTATTAGTTTTTTTGTCATCTTTTTAATCCCTTATTTTTTATAATTATAGTACAATTTGAAAAAAAGGCTGTAATTGAAAAAGGCAATTTTTGGAGGAAGTTTTGACCCCCCTCATTTAGGACATGTAGAAATCGTTAAAAAAGCACTTGAAGATTTGGATATTGACAAATTAATAATAATACCAAATTACTTAAATCCTTTGAAACATTCATTTTCAGCCCCTCCGGAACTTAGACTCAAATGGCTAAAAGAGGTGTTTAAAAACTTTAAGAACGTGGAAGTTAGCAATTTTGAAATATCAAAAAACCGCCCCGTTTATTCAATTGAAACGGTTAATCATTTCTTGCCCGATTATTTCATTATAGGAAGCGATAATTTAAAAACGCTTGATAAATGGCATAAAATTGACGAAATCCTTAAAAAAACCGAACTGGTTGTCGCTAAAAGAGGTGCGGTTGATAAAAATCTTTTAAGTAAATATAATATCAAAAAAGTTTTGGACGTTGATATTCCCATCAGTTCTACGGAAATCAGAAACTGCAGATTTGAATATTTACCGAAAAATATAGAAAAAGAAATAAAGGAGTTTTATGGCTGAAATCGATAAACAAAAAGAAAAAGTTACAACATTTAGAAATTTTTTATTGACTTTTGTAGTGTCTTTATTTTCAATGTTTGCTTATCTTTTTAATAATTATGATAAACTATCTGAAACAAAATTAATTATTTTCACAATCAGTTCAGTCATTTTGGTTATATTGATTATCATTTTTACAAATTTATTAATCAAATCAATCAACAAATTAAAGGATTTATAATGAGTTATGTAATAATTTCAGGATTATTAATTTTATTAGCTCTTATTTTTTTAACATATAAATTTATTAAATTAGAACAATAAGGAGAATTGGCCGTGAAAAACAGAATTGCAAAAATTAAAGAGCTTTTAGAAGAAAAAAAAGCACTTGATGTTATAGATTATGATTTAAAGGATAATGATTATTTTGTAGATTACGTAATAGTAGCAACGACAATGGCGGATAAACACGCTCAGGCGCTTTTAGATCATCTCAAAAAAACACTAAAGCCTATGGGTGAAACGTTTTTAGGCGTTGATTCAAGCGATGAGTGGACGGTTATCGATTTAGGTGATATTTTAATTCATCTAATGAGTGAAGAATACAGAGCCAGATATCAGATGGACAGATTTTTAGAGGAGATAAAAAACAGATTAAGAACTTAATTCCCATTCGCTAATCAGCTCAATCCCCTCTTCTTTTAATATTCTGCTTGTAAGCCCGGGAGTATCACATTTGCATTCACACCCGTTAATATAAGCGCTCGTTTTTTTAACCCCGCAGCTTGGAGATTTTTCTTTGCCGATAAATATTTTAATGTTTTCCTCTTTACATATCCTGAGAGCTTCTTTTGCGCCTTTTAAAAAAGCCTCCGTTTTATCCGCTCCGTTTATGTCTATGATTTTATCCCCTATAAATCTTGCTGGAGGTCTGGGAGTCGGAAGAGAAAAAGCTTCCGGACAGAAAGGAATCAGTTCATATTTTTCTTTAAGTTTTTCTATCACTTCACCCGGCAGGGGCTTTGATTTGCCGTCATACCTGCAAGACCTGCCAAGCATACACTCACTTATCATTGCTTTCATAATTTTTCACCGCCTTTTCAAATTCAATTAAATCTTTTAATCTTTCATCGATGATATATTTTATAATTTCAAGCTGCAGCTTTGTATATTCATGAATAGCTATATTTCTAAATCCCGTCATTTTCTGTAAATTTTCACTTAAATTTTTATCTATTACACCCTTTTTTTGAAGTATTTCAAAAATCTCTCTTGAGCTTTTCGGAATTGTCAACTGATATTTTTTAATCAAATAAGCACCCAAGTCGATAGCTTGCTGAATCGCCCTTTGAATATTTAAAATTACGGCGTCCTGCTTTGTGTAATTAGTTTCAAACTCTTCGTCGTAATCTTCCTCAATCCTTGCAAGACATCTTTTTATCGATTCACATTTGTTAATTATCACTTCATCCATTTAAAAATTCCTTGATTATCTCTTTTCTGTCATCCTGCAAGTCTAAATATCTAAGCCATATACGGTATTCATAATCATCTGTAAAGTTCGTTTTTTTTATATTTTTTCCTTTTGTAACGATTTCGTAAGCAAAAACATCATTAACAGCGGCTAAATCTATCAAATCAATATCTTTTTTCAAAATTAATTCAAGATTTTCTTTCATTCTAAAAATTTCAAGGGGTGTTTTTTTATTCTTAAATAAAATTGCTATATCTATATCACTATTTTCATCATATGTGCCATCGGCATAAGAACCGAAAAGCCAAATCCCTTCGGCTTCTTTAAAAAACTCTTTTAAAATTAATTCTAACTTTTCATTTTTCACTTTTAACTTTTCACTTCCTACATTCTCTCTTTTGCCTCAATTCCAAGAAGCGAGAGTCCGAGTTTAATAATACTTGCCACCACAGCTAAAATTTTAAGTCTTACATCTTCTTTTTCGCTTCCTATTACTTTGTTTTTGTTATAGAAACTGTGAAACTCGCTTGCTAATTCATACAGATAATTCGTAAGCCTGTGAGGCTCTCTGTTTGTAAAAGCGTCTTCTAAAACATACGGAAACTGAAGTGCTAAAAACACCAAATCTTTTTCGTCTTTGCTTAAATCTTTAAGCTCAGTTTTCACCGTTTCGTCTAAATCCATCCCTTTGTTTCTGAAAATAGATTTAATCCTTGCGTGTGCGTAATTTATGTAATATGCCGGGTTGCTTGCATCCTGTTTACTTAAATCATCAACGTCAAATTCCAGATGCGTATCTGCTTTTTTGGTTAAAAAAACAAACCTCAAAGCATCCGCCCCCACGTCTTTCACCACATCGCTTACAAGAATGAAATTCCCGGCGCGTTTGCTCATTTTATAAGGCTCACCGCCTTTTAGCAGTTTTACCATTTGAGAGAGAAGTATTTCAAGTTTATCAGGATCAAATCCTAAAAATTTGATTGCCGCTTTTACCCTTGCAATGTACCCGTGATGGTCCGCTCCCCAGATATTGATGTATCTGTCGTAGTTTCTTTTGAACTTGTCCCAGTGATAAATAATATCTCCCGCCAGGTAGGTCGGTCTGCCGTCTTCCCTTACGACGACCCTGTCTTTTTCGTCTTTGTATTCGCTGGACTTGAGCCATACTTTGTCGTCTTTTTCATAAAGCGCGCCGTTTTTTTCAAGTATTTCTTTCACTTCATCCCAGTGTTTGTAAAGCTCTTTTTCGCTTACCCAGTTATCAAACGGCGTTACGTTTAAAGCTTTTATATCTTCTTTGATAAGTTCAAGCATTTTATCTTTCGCCCACATATTGAGCTTTTCGTCGTTAAAGTTTTCCGTATCTATTTCATCTTTGAAATAGTCTTCCCCGAATTTTTTTATGGCATCCTGCGCTAATTCTTTTATATATTCACCCCTGTAATATTCCTCGGGCCATTTAACTTCAAGCCCTAAAATTTCCCTTGCCGCAAGATATACGGAAAGCCCTAAAAGCGTAATCTGACGCCCGGCGTCGTTTACATAATATTCCGTTACAACGTCATAACCTATATGTCTTCCAATTCTTGCAATTGCATCACCGAAAACCGCTCCCCTTGCGTGTCCTATGTGCAAAGGCCCCGTAGGATTTGCCGAAATATATTCAAGCAGTATTCTCTCTTTTCCGCTCCTTTTAGCAAAATTTTCTTTTTCACTTAATACTTTATTTGCAAATTCATCCAAAAATTTATCACTGAGCGTAATATTGACAAACCCGCTTACCGCCTCTACTTTTTCAAACTCTTCACAATCTCCTAAAGCATTACATAAAGCGGCTGCAAATTCCTGAGGATTTTGTTTATTCATTTTCGCATATTTAAATATCGGCACCGCAAAATGTCCGAAATCTTTGTTTTTCGGCTTGCTTAAAGGCGGATTTTCACCAAGATGTTTTTCAAACTGTTTTGCAACTTTTTGTTTCATTAATTTCCTTTCCATTCTTTTATAAATTCTTCTATGTTGTATTTACTTCTTTTTATAAGGCTTGCAATAGCCACACTTTTTAAAAGTTTTTTAGCTTCTTCAAAATCGTCGTTTATCAAAAGATAATCGTATTCTTCTATTTTTTCCATTTCACGTAAAGCGTTAAACATTCTGACTTTCATACTCTCTTCGGTTTCAGTCCCTCTTTTTAGAAGCCTCTGTTTAAGTACATCCTGATTAGGGGTGGTTACAAAAACACCTGTGGTAATATCGGGATACGCTTTTTTTACAAGCTCATATCCCTGGACGTCTATATCCAAAAACACTATCTGCCCTTTTTTCATAGCGGCATCAATCTGTCTTTTACTCGTTCCGTAAAAATTGCCATGCACCTCCGCCCATTCTAAAAAATACCCTTCTTCAATGTCTTTTATAAATTCGTCTTTGCTTAAAAAGAAATAATCAACCCCTTCTTTTTCGCCTTCTCTGATCGGTCTTGTGGTACTTGAAATACTAAAATACGCCTTTTCTCCAAGTTCTTCACATACAACCCTTGCAAGAGACGTTTTGCCGCTGCCGCTAGGACCTGAAATCACCAATATACTTCCGCTTTTTCCGTTCATTTCAATCTCCAAAATCTATAGTAATGGTAACTTTTGCTTTTGCTTTTTTAAGCTCTTCCCAGTTAATATTTAAAATGCTTCCTAATGTTTTCTCCTGAGGTGTTACGCTTTCAGGATGATTAATCGCTTTTTCAAGCTCATGAGCTTCCCGAACTTCAGGTATTTTATCGTCAAGCACAACCTCTTCTTCAGGCTCAAAATCCTCATCCGCAACGTTTTCTTCAGATGCCAAATCTTCATCCGCCACATCTTCTTCAGTATTTGTTATATCCTCATCCAAATCTTCTTCTACTTCTTCCCCAAGCACTTCGGCTAATTCAGCTTCATTAATTTGAGACAATTCTTCATCTATATTCATATCTTCCACCTCCTCACTGTTTTGTAAATCATTATTTTCATCCTGGTTTTCTTCCTGTGTCACTTTTTCCAATTCTTCAGCTTTTTCCTCAGCAGCCGGTTCTGTATTTTCAGAAACACCGGTCATATCTTCAGCCGCTTCTTCCATTTCCTCAATACTTTCATCCGTTTCTACATTGTCAATATTAACTTCATCAGTAACAATTTCTTCAGGAATATTTTCTTCTTCATTTTCTTCACCGTTTTCCAAATCAATATTGTCCAATTCAAAATCATCTATTTCAGCTTCTGATGCTTCATCGGCTTTTTCAGTTTCCATATTTTTCTCATCTAACATATCCGACTCTGTATCTTCCAAATTTTCAGTCTCATCTGCATTTGATTGCATATCTTCTAAGTCAAGTCCATCCTCATTAATTTCTTCATTTAACATATCAATTTCCGCATCTTCCAAATTCCCGGCTTCATCCTCATTTGTTTCTTGTATATCTTCCAAATCAAACTCTTCTAAATTAATATCACTTTCTTCTTCATCCTTCATATCCGCAGTGTCTTGAATCTCTTCGTTTTCCACGGTTCCGTTTAACAGCTCATTTTCATCAATTTCAAAGCTCTCTTCAATATCATCATCCGGAGCTTCACCTTCCAATTCCTCCTCGCTTATTTCAAAATTATCTTCGTCATTTTCAGTTAATTCATCTTTTGCATCCAGATTTTTCAGATCTTCTTCACTTTCCAAATCTTCAAACATATCTTCCAATTCCATATCTTCATTTTGGTTGGTTTCTTCTAGCGGTTCAATTTTAGCTTCGTCAGATTCGCTCTCTTTGTTTTCCTCTAAGTCAAATTCCAAATTATCTTCATCCAAATCAAAATCCAAATCATCATCAAGTTCGTCTATTTCTTCAATATCATCAAGCCCGAGATTATCATTCTCAATATCCAAATCTTTCATATCTTCAAAACTTTCAATATCAATTTCTTCATTTTCAACATTTTGTTCGTTATCAGACAAATTCGGAAGTTTATCCAGAAGCGACATTAAATCTGTCGGAAGAAAAGGTTTAGTCAGATAATCGTTAAATCCGACGATTTTTTCATCATTTTTAGATACAATTAAAACAAACTTAGCATTTGGAAACAGACTTTTTAAATTTTTAAAAAGCTCTTCACTGTAAAGCTCCTTGTCTATAAATACAGCATCAAAAACCCCTTCGGGAATATTCTCAACCGTCCCGATATTAACCTCATCGCCTTTTTTTTCGGCACTCAAAACAAACAGCTTTTCAATTGTCGCATTAGAAGTTATAAGAAGAATTTTCATGGCTAACCCCGTTTTTTATTATAATTATAGTAAAAAAGGAAGAAATTTGAAAAAAATAATCATATTATTGTTTACTAGTTTATTGTTTTCAACTGAAATTTACTTTATGCCTCAAAACGGAAAAAGAGCAGAAAACAGACTTTACAATCTTTTTTCACATGCGAAAAAAGAGATAAAAATCACAATGTATACGTTTACCAACAAAAAATTAGCCCGAGCACTTAAAATAGCGGCTAAAAAAGGTACGAAAATTTACATTATAGCAGACAAAAAAGAAGCCGGATATAAAAATTCCGTAATACCTAACCTTGCATTATTAAAAAATTTTTATATTTACCTTTTATCAGGAAAACGCTATAAAGACGGTAACAATGCAAAAATGCATGTGAAACTCGCAATTATAGATGACAAATATATCGTTACAGGCAGTGCCAATTATTCATACAGCGCATTTTATAAAAATTATGAATACATAATGATAGACAACGACAGATTTATTGTAAAACAGTTTGATGCGTTTTTTAATCATTTAAGGATATTATCCACAAATTACAGACTCAGCCGATAAATTTCATTAACGCATTAAATACATGTAAAACTTCCCTTGAAAAAAGATGCATCATTGAAGAAATTATAGCAATTAAAACCATAAAAGCTATGGTTATTTTAATAGGAAACCCGACTACAAGCAGGTTAAACTGCGGCATAGTTTTCATAATCATCCCAAATATAATATCCCCCATAAGAGATATGGCAATTATCGGAAACGCCATGGCAATTCCCAAAAGAAAATATTTACCCATATATACAACAAAATATTCATATACATTCTGATAATTAAAAAATTCACCGAACGGGAGCATTGAAAGCGTCTTATTTAAAAACAAAATTTCCAAATGGTCCCCGCCGATACTTAAAAAGGTTAATACTGCAACCCATGTAAAAAACTGGGAAACAATCGTAGTTTGAACGCCCGCATTCGGATCTAAAACATTTGCCATGGTAAAACCCATTACAAAACTTATCTGCTCTCCCGCATATTTTAAAATATCAAACACCATCTGCAGCGCCATCCCGACAAAAAAAGCAAATGCCGCTTCATTGAGTACACTTAACAAAACTGATGCAATATTTATTTCATAGGCAAACTTCGGTGTAACAGGAAAAAGCACAACCGAAAGCCAAAAGGCAAAAGCCGCTTTAACACTCATAGGAATTGTTGAATAATTAAAAAAAGGCATAAAAGCGAGTAATGAACTGATCCTGACAAACAATAAAAGATACGTCACTACGTTAACAGGGGTGAGATAATTAATTATCTCCATATACCTCTTCCAGTTTTTTATTTTTAAGTTCGAATATTCTGTCAAACTTTTTAGCTATATCCATATCATGAGTGACAGTTACCAATGAAGCGTTGTTATTATTACAATATTCCTTTAAAACACCGATAACCTCATATGCGTTTGCTTTGTCAAGATTACCGGTCGGCTCGTCGGCAAATATAATTTTAGGCTTTTTAGTCAAAACCCTTGCAATGCTGACACGCTGCTGCTGTCCGCCTGAGAGTGTTTGAATGTTTTGATTGATTACTTCTTTTATGCCGAGTCTCTCAAGCAGTTCATAATCTATTTTTTCTCCGCTTATCAACGCAGCCGCCTGCAGATTTTCAAGTGCGGTAAACGTATTAAAAAGATAATGAAACTGAAAAATAATTCCAATCTCTTTTTTTCTTATTTCTATAAGTTCTTTTTGTTTCAAACCGTAAATGTCTTTGTTATTAATAAAAACTTTACCCTTTTGGGGAATCAAAAAAGTCGATAAAATATGTAAAAGTGTTGACTTTCCGCTCCCGCTGCTTCCCACAATGGCAATTTTTTCAGCGGGGTTTAATTCGATATTTACATTTTCAAAAAGCAGATAATCGAATGAATGAGTAATATTGACAGCTTTTAACATAACGGCCTTTTTTTAGAAATTATAGCAAAAATGTGTAATAGTATATTGGTATATTGGTTGTTATGGCAGGGTTGTTTCATGCTAAACTACAAAGATAAAAATATGACAGCTCAGTGCTCCTTTTTGCTTACGCAACACTCAAATTTTGCTAAAAAGTGCGAACGGCAAGCGCCCTGACGGGTAGACGCACTTTTTTTTACGCAAAATTTTCGTTAAAATCCGCAACCTTGTCTTTTTTTACTTTTTCGTTACTTAAATTTTTTCAGCGTGAAACAGCCCTGGTTGTTATGGTTTTGAGGGTTAGTTAAGGTTATTAAAGTTAATTAAGTTATTAAGGTTAGTTAATGGTTATTAGGGTTATTGAAGTTGTTAAGATTGTTAAGTTATTAAAGTTTTTAATTCTCCATTCTCAATTCTCCATTTTCCATTTTACCGTTTTTCACCTTCTTTCACCCTCTTTCACTTTACGATATTTCGGTGAAAAAAGGTACTAATGTAGTATTATTTATGTGGATTGGTATAAGAGTACCGACTAAAGTCGGCGTTACATTTTCACAACTTATACCAATCACAAAAATACATGTCTCATTTATTTTTGAAGTGAAAGAAGGTGAAAAGATGTAAACTTTAAAATTGGTTTTGGTATTACCTCCTTCATTCTCCACTACCCACTAAAAACTGAATACTGAATACTGTTTAGCACATATTAATTAGTGCCAGACACTATATTTTAAGAAATAAAAGAAAGCGGGGATTAAGAAAGAGCCGCCGCTACTTCATCTGCCATATTGCATGCGTTTTTAACTAAACCTTCACCAACTTCAAATCTAATGAAGTCAACAAGTTTAGCTTCCCCTCCCGCAGCTTTAGCAGCTTTGCTTAGAGCCTCGGCAACTGTTTCTTTTTTCTCCGCTTTTACGTATTCCTGCTCAGTTACACATACGTCGCTGAAAAATCTTTTGATTTTACCCGGAATGATTTTTTCAATAACGTTTTCAGGTTTACCTTCTTTTAGAAGCTGAGCTTTTGCGATTTCTTTTTCTTTTTCGATTACATCCGCAGGTACGCTCTCAGGATTTAGGTACTGAGGTTTCATAGCCGCAATGTGCATAGCGATATCTCTTAATGTTTCTTTAATGGCTTCGCAAGTCTTTTCACTGTCACATGCAGCCGCTACAAGTACACCCACTTTTCCGCCTGCATGGATATATCCGTTTACGATTCCGCTTTCAGGAGCTTTAATAGTTCCTATTCTTCTGACTACGATGTTTTCACCGATTTTAGCGATTTTAACTTTAAGCTCTTCTTCAAAAGTCCCTTCACCGAAAGGTGCTTTGTTAAGAGCCTCAACATCGGCAATATCGTTTACGTTTACAGTTTTTACAGTTTCTGCTACGAATTCTATAAATTCATCGGTTTTAGCAACAAAGTCGGTTTCACAGTTAACTTCCGCAATACTTCCTTTTTTATAATCGTCGCTGATGTAAATTTCCACCCTACCTTCAGCAGCGTTTCTGTCAGCTTTTTTAGCAGCTTTTGCAAGACCTTTTTTTCTTAAAATCTCAATTGCTTTTTCTTCATTACCTTCAGCTTCCACAAGAGCTTTTTTACAATCCATCATTCCGGCACCGGTTTTTTCCCTAAGCGCCTTTACCATGCTTGCAGTTACGTTTGCCATATTACGCCTCCTCAGCTTTAATTTCTTCAGTTTCAGCTTTAATTTCTTCTTCAGTTTTTTCTTCAGCTTTAGCCTCTTCTTTAATTTCTTTTACTTCCTCAGCAATTTCTTCCTGAGAAATAGGCTCTACTTCACCTTCTTCCTCTTTAGCCGCTAATTCTTTTCCTTCTATTATCGCATCGGCAATTGTTTTACAGAAAAGATTAACGCTTCTGATTGCATCATCATTTCCCGGAATCGGATAATCGATTAAATCAGGGTCACAGTTTGTATCAACAGGTGCCACAATCGGAAGACCAAGTTTATTTGCTTCACCGACTGCGATTTTTTCTTTTACAGTATCAACTATAAACAACATATCAGGAATAGTTTTCATATGTCTGATACCGCCGATGAATTTTTCTAATTTTGCTTTTCTTCTAGCTAAAATTAATCTTTCTTTTTTTGTTAAAAGATTAATTTGTCCTGTTTCTTCCATTTTTTCAATGATTTCAAGTTTTCTGATTGATTTTTGGATAGTTTTGAAGTTTGTTAGCATTCCTCCAAGCCATCTGTGGTTTACATACGGCATACCACATCTTGTAGCGTGCTCTTTAATAGCTTCAACAGCCTGTTTTTTAGTACCTACGAAAAGGATTGTTTTTCCTTCTTCAGCAGCGTTTTTAACTACATTGTATGCATATTTGATATGTCTAAGTGTTTTTTGAAGGTCGATAATATAAATGTTTTTTCTAACACCGAAAATATATTTTTTCATTTTCGGGTTCCATCTTCTCTTCTGGTGACCGAAATGTACACCACACTCTAATAAATCTTTCATTGTTACGTTACACGGCATATTTTCTCCTTGAATTATTTTGTTTTTGGTTCGGGTTTAGCCTCCCTCTTCTTTAACGCCAAACGGCGCAACCCTACCAAGGAATAAAGAGGTGAGAACTAGAAGCGGAATTTTACCAAAAATAATGTATAATTGCAAATAAAAAGGTTAGTTATGTATCAAAAAACACTAACGCCAAAATCAAAAGAAATCACAATACAAATACCTGAAGAATATATTAACCATAAAATTGAAATAATTATAAAACCTTATTATGAAAACATAAAAAAAACCGCAGGTATTATAAAAGAAAAAATAGACCCGTTAAAATGGCAAAAAGATTTAAGAAATGAATGGTCAATATAAATATCTGCTTGATTCAAACATAATTTTATACCATTTAAACGGAGAAAAAACCGCAACCGATTTTTTAATAGAACATTTAGATAAATGCGCAATTTCAAGAATTACATACATTGAAGTTTTATCATACCCGTTTAATGACGATGATTTTAAAATAGTTAAAGATTTTTTGGAAAGTTTTATGATTATAGACACAAACAAGGAAATTTCAAACCAAAGTATATTAAACAGGCGTTTGAAAAAAATAAAATTACCTGATAATATTATAGCCGCAACCGCACAGGTTAACAATCTTGTACTTGTTACAAGAAATGTTAAAGATTTCAATGCTTTAAATATTAAATTACTAAATATTTTTGAATAAGGAGTAAATATGCCGATGTTAGACAGTTTCCTAGTAGACCACGTAAAAATGCCAAGTCCGGGACTTAGGGTGGCAAAACATGTAAAAACGCCAAGCGGGGATATTATAACCGTATATGATGTACGATTTGCAAAACCGAATCAGGAAATAATTGATGAAAAAGCAATGCATACACTTGAGCATCTTTTTGCAGGATATATGAGGGACAATTTACCAAATTACGAAATTATAGACATTTCACCTATGGGATGCCGAACGGGATTTTATATGAGCATAATCGGCGAGCCTAAAGATGAAGAAGTGATTGAAGCATGGAAAAAATCTATGCAAAACATACTTCAGACCGATACAATCCCGGAAGCAAACATATATCAGTGCGGAAGCTGCTATATGCACTCACTCGAAGGCGCTAAAAAAGTGGCCGAGCATATTTTAAACAATGAAATCGTAATTATGGACAATGAAGCTTTAGCGCTTAATCCCGAAAACATTCCGAATGACTGCAACGTAGACGTTTCAAAAATAAAAATTTTAGGAAAATGAGCTTAATACCATTGCCAAAAATAAATGTAACATTTATTTTTGGTGGAAAAGAGGGGGAAAAGAAACGGAAAAGATGCGGCAAAGAGAAAGTATGTACGCTTTAAAATTGGTTTTGGTATTAGTATGAAATAATCCTGCCTTTTTTTTTGCCATTGTAGAAATTAACCTCAATAAAATCACAAATTACCCTTGTACATTTTTGCTATAATTTCAATAAAAAAGGATACGTTATGTCTAAAAAAAGAGTTGCAATAAACGGTCTTGGCAGAATCGGGAAAATGGTTTTATGGCATTATGTTGAGACAAAACCTGAAAATATCGAAATAACAGTGGCAAACGGCGGAAGCGGAACACCCGAAGATTTAGCATATATGCTTAAATACGACTCAGTCCACGGAAGATTTCCTGCAAACGTAGAATACACCGATAATTCTTTAATAATTGACGGCAAAGAAATCGCAATAGTCAGTGAAAGAGACCCTGAAAAACTTCCATGGAAAGAAATGGAAATCGACATTGTTTTAGAAGCAACGGGTAAATTTGTAAAAAGAGACGACGCCGCAAAACACATTACGGCTGGAGCGAAAAAAGTAATTATCACAGCACCGGGAAAACAGGTTGACAAAACAATAGTTTTAGGCGTAAACCACGACGAATACGACCCTCAAAACCATCACGTAATTTCAAACGCATCTTGTACTACAAACTCACTCGCACCGGTTATGAAAATTCTTGAAGACGAATACGGAGTTGAAAGCGCTCTTGTAACCACAGTTCACGCTTATACATCAAGTCAGGTTACAATAGACAGAAAAAAACCGGGAAAACACAGACGAGGACGCGCAGCAGCGGTTAACATCATTCCTACAACCACCGGGGCCGCAAAAGCTACGATTGAAGTTATTCCCGCACTAGATGGAAAAATGCACGCAATGGCTCTAAGGGTTCCCGTTGCAGACGTTGCGGTTACTGATATTTCGGTAACCCTTAAAAAAGAAACTAATGCGGAAGAGCTAAATAAAACGTTTGAAAAATACGCAAACGGAAAAATGAAAGGTATTTTAGGAATCACTTATGAAGAAGTGGTATCAAGCGATATGATAAACAACCCTAATTCAAGTACTATAGACGCACTATCAACTACGGTGGTAGACGGAAACAACGCTAAAATATTGACATGGTACGACAATGAATTCGGTTACGCCGGAAGAGTGCTGGAATTAGCTCAGCTTGTAGCGGAAAAAATGTAAGTAGGATTTTCCTACTTTTCCCCGCTTTTTAAAATTTTATTGATATAACCTGTACTGACCCCTAAATATCTGGCAATTTCGGTGTATTTGTATCCGGCTTCTTTAGCGGCTAAAATTGCGTCTTTTTTTTCGTCAAATTCTTCAAAAAAATCGCTTATTTTTTTTCGTATTACTTTTAATTCCCCGTCAACCTTAACAATTTTAGGCTCGTTGTAAATTTCTTCAAGTTCAAATTTTTCAAGAGGTTTATTAAGCCATTCGATATATTCTTCAAGCGGTTTTTGGAAAATCATACTTCCTTCGATTATTTCATTGAATTTATTTTTTTTAAGTCTGAGGACAAGGGATTGATATTCATAATCTTTAATATCATCCACGAGTCCTAAAGCGAGTGCGTTTCTTTCGATATATTTAATAACCTTCCAGCTGTGATTATCATCAAACATCATATAACTCTCAAACCTTCCTTTCCACAAATGTCCAACTCTCCCACTTTTGTAGTTATACCAAGCCGCATACGCGGAATTTAAAAATCTCATAGCTTCACTTAGATTCGGAAGTGTGGTTTCAAGCAGAATATGGTAATGATTAGGTAAGATAGTAAATGCGTGAAAAATAACCTTATAATCATATTTGGTTTTTAGCATCAACTCCATAAATTTGAAAAAATCTTCTTTTTCGTTAAATATTTCAGCACCGTTTACACCTCTGTTTACAATATGATAAAAACCTGGATCGTTTACTCTGGGTTTTCTTGCCATAATTTCTCCTTTATATACCAAAATCAATCTTAAATTCTATATTTACCATTTCTAAACCCATCTCTTCCTCAGTTCTTTCTTTTCATTTCCCCATCTTCTCCCTTCTTTCACCCTATTTCAGTCTCTTATAAGGGTGCCAGACACTTGATGAAATTATAACATATTGTTTTTCTATGATACAATATCAGCCTAAAATATCCGAAAAACGACATACGGAGGCAATATGAAAATAGCTGTTTTAGACGATAGTAAAACTTTTT
>Ga0256838_1000488_pt1 | contig 24215 bp, 18 predicted proteins | sample 4571419metaG_FD_185978 | JGI IMG/M metagenome (GOLD analysis project Ga0256838, IMG submission 185978) | Hydrothermal vent microbial communities from Guaymas Basin, Mexico - 4571-419 | ecosystem: Environmental > Aquatic > Marine > Hydrothermal vents | place: Mexico: Guaymas Basin | collected...
GTTCTTGGAAATGGAATACACTCTCTTACATGATGAGTTCCAGTTATCCATGCAACGAATCTCTCTATACCAAGTCCAAATCCACCATGAGGAAAACCACCGTACTCACGCAGTTCAACGTACCACCTCATGCTTTCTGGATCAAGACCCCATTCCCTAATCTTTTGGTTAAGTTTTTCTACATCTCCTATTCTTTGACCGCCACCTATAATCTCACCATAACCTTCTGGAGCCAACATGTCTGAACACAAAACAACGTCTGGATTTTCAGGATCTGGCTCCATATAAAATGCCTTACTTTTGGCTGGATATCTGTGAACAAATACAGGTTTTTCAAACTCTTCAGATATGGCAGCTTCTTCGTCAGCCCCAAAGTCTTCTCCCCACTCTATGTCAAAACCTTTCTTTTTAAGTAGCTCGACAGCTTCTGTGTAACTGAGCCTTTCAAAAGGAGGTTTGATTTTTTCCAGTTTTGATATATCTCTTTCTAAAAATTCCAGTTCAGCTTCACACTCTTTAAGCACTTGAGTAATTGCATAGCTTACCATTTCTTCTTGAACTCTCATGTTTTCCTCAAGAGTAATAAATGCCATTTCTGGTTCAACCATCCAAAACTCTGTCAAGTGACGCCTTGTTTTAGATTTTTCAGCACGAAAGGCTGGACCAAAACAGTAAACTTTACCGAAAGCAGCAGCTGCTGCTTCCATATATAGCTGACCACTTTGTGAAAGATACGCTTTTTTGTCGAAATATTCTACTTCAAATAAAGTAGTGGTTCCCTCACAAACACTTGGAGTAAATATTGGAGCGTCAACTCGCACGAATCCTTCATTGTGTAGCCAATCCTCAATTGCTTTCATGACTACACTTCTGACTTTTAAGATTGCTCTTGGCCTTCTTGAACGTAGCCAGAGATGACGTCTATCGAGCAGATAATCAATGCCGTGATCTTTCTTTTGAAGAGGCCATTCTTTAGCGGGTTCGTGAAAGATCTTTATTTCATGCGCAAGTAACTCATATCCATTTATAGCTTTTGGATTTTTAACAACCTCTCCCACTACTTCAACACTTGTTTCATAAGCTATCTTTTTATAGCGCTTGTAATCTTCTGGAAATTTGGACTTTTCTATAACAATTTGGCAATCTCTTGTGCCATCTCTGAATATCCAGAATGAAACTTTTCCACTTGAACGACGATTGTAAACCCAACCTTTCACCTTTACCACTTTTCCAACGTGGCTTGGAAAATCACGTACGGAAACGGTTGAAACCATCCTATTCCCTCCTTATTTAAACCTTTCCTTTACAAGCTTTATGCCTTCCTCAACAGCTTTTAAATTTATTTCTTCTGTACCCTCAGGCGCTTTTCTTTCGACAGCTTTTTTGAGAGCTTCTTCAGACATGATACCGGTAAGAGCAGATATTATTCCAAGTGCCACCATGTTGGCTGTAACCATTTTGCCAACCACATCTCTTGCTGTACGAGTTATATCAAACCCAAATGAACGGGAGACCGGAAGTGTTTTGGGATGCACGTAAAACTCATCGTATATTAGAACACCCTCAGGTTTAAGAACGTGCTTGTATTTTGTTAAAGCTTCCTCAGTCATTACGAGGAGAAGATCGACTTTTGTGGCTTTGGGATAGTATATCTCCCCTTCAGAGATTACAACGTCTGCTCTGGTTGCACCACCACGTGCTTCGGGGCCATAAGCTTGAGTTTGAGCAACGTTTTTTCCTTCGAATAAGCCTACAGCCTCTGCCATTATAACACTTGCCAGAATTAGCCCTTGTCCACCTGCTCCACTCAAGCGAACTTCAATCCTACTTTTATTTTTGAAAAGGTTTCTTATATCTTCAAGCTTGAAGTCAGCCATTTTATTTCCCTCCTTTAGAAGTGAATGTGGATGAATTTGCATTTACTACACATGCCAGCCTTCCTTCGCTTTTATCTCTAACTTTATTTTCATAGCTTCGATATCTTCAGAAAAATCACGACGTTTTTTGTTGAGGTTCGGCTTTATTATGTGCTCGTAATAAGCTTCGCAGTATTCTGGGATGTCCTTTTTGTTTACAAAAACACCATAAGGAATCTTGCCAGCACGTTTATCTTCTGGAAGTTTTTCCCATGCATTCAAAGGAATCATGTTATCCTTTAACCATTTGTACATCTCGACTGGTGTTTTAAACCTGTTTCTACGTCCATGGGTAGTCCAGCAAGGAGACATTATCTCTACCACGCTCATCCCTTTATGGGCAAAGGCTTCTTTTATAATCTTATCCAGGTGAGTTACGTGATAAACACTTGAGCGAGCCACGTAAGTTGCCCCTGCTGCTGCAGCTAGTTTGGATATGTCAAAGCTTCTTTCAATATGTCCATAAGGTGATGTGGTGGTTTTTTCCCCAGATTTTGTTGTTGGTGAGTACTGTCCACCAGTCATACCGTATATCTTGTTATTTATCACAATCAATGTAATATCTATGTTTCTGCGACATGCATGTATAAAGTGATTTCCTCCAATTGCTGCAGTATCTCCATCTCCAGCCACTACCACAACATTGAGATCAGGCTTTGCAAACTTTACGCCGGTTGCAAATGCTATTGGACGTCCGTGAGTGGTATGAAGTGCATCAAAATCTACATAAAAAGGAATACGAGAAGAGCAACCAATACCACCCACAAATACTGTGTTATCACCAGTCATATTTAAGTCTTCTAAAGCTTTAAAAATTGATCCTAAAATTATTCCTATTCCGCAACCAGAACACCATATTGTTGGCATCTTAAAATTTTTTCTCAAGTATTTATGTGCTGTACGGTCAAAAGCCATTTTTTCTCCCTCCTTCACGATTACAGATCGATTATGGATAAGTTTTAAAGTTTATACTCCTTTTATAAAGTCTCTAATCTCAAATGGATGCAACAGCTCCCCATCCCATCTACCTTTGAAGAAGACAGGAACGTTTAAGCCTTTTGTGGCTCTTTCCACTTCTCCCACAAGTTCGCCATAGTTGAGTTCACACACCAAAACGGCCTTTTTACCATTTGCAAGCTCTCTGACTATTTTTGCGGGGAATGGCCAAACTGTAAGAATTCTCAAAAGCCCCACCTTTTTACCTTCTTTTCTTGTTAATAAAACTGCTTCTTTTGCAGCTCTGGCAGCGGAACCATAAGCGATCAAAAGGTATTCAGCGTCTTCAGTCATAAACTCTTCGTAACGCCATATTTTTTCTTCGTGTGCATAAATTTTTTTGTGAAGCCTCTTAACAAGTTTTGTTATTTCGTTATCATCTGATGTAGGAAAGCCCATCTCGTCATGGAAAAGACCTGTAGTCAAGAAACGATAACCTTCTCCAAATATTGCCATAGGAGGGATGTAATCCTCAGTATGCTTGTAAGGTTTATAAAACTCTGGAGGTTCTGATGGTTTTTTACGATTCACGACTTTGATTTCTTCCGGCATAGGTAGCACAACACGTTCTCTCATGTGTCCGATAACCTCATCTAATAAAAGTACAACAGGGGTCCTATATTCCTCTGCAAAGTTTACAGCCATAACGGTAGCATCATAGACTTCTCGCACTGTGTGCGGGGCAAGTGCAATTATTGGGTAATTACCGTGACTTCCCCATTTAGCCTGCATAACATCCCCTTGAGATGCTTTAGTAGGAAGACCAGTTGAGGGTCCACCACGCTGCACGTTGACTACTACACATGGAGCTTCCACCATTGCGGCAAAGCCCAAATTTTCTTGCATGAGAGAAAAGCCGGGCCCGCTTGTTGCTGTCATAGGTTTTAGACCTGCAAATGATGCTCCAACAAGAGCTGCCATACTACCAAGCTCGTCCTCCATTTGAATAAAGCGACCACCAACTTTTGGAAGCTCGGCGGCCAACATCTCAGCAATTTCTGTGGAGGGCGTTATGGGATATCCAGCGAAAAATCTCACCCCTGCATCTATCGCTGCTACTGCGCAAGCCTCGTTTCCCTGAATTATTCCAACTCTTTTGAATTCAGACATTATTTGTCGCCTCCTTTTCGAGGGTTTGGGTTAGAAAAATTACTTTATTTACCATCATCAACTATTATTGCAAAGTCTGGACATCTCAGTTGACAAAGTTTACACTTTATGCAGTCTTGAGGTCTTACAACTGCACATTTGTTTTGATCATCAATTTCTAAAACATTTTTTGGACAAAACTCAACGCAAATTCCACACCCTTTACACCAAGCGCGATAAACATACACCGGTGAGGTGTAGCCTTCGAGTTCTTTTTCAGTTGGTCCTCTCACCTTAAAATACCCCCCTTTTTAAATAGAGTAAGAATTCGATTTTCAAGTGCAGTAGAGAGTTCCTTGAGGAAAAAAGAGTGCTCCTCAAAAGTTAGAAAGTCTCTATTTAGCAGCTTTTTTATCTCTGAATTTTCAAGTTCAAAATTGTCTATTAGCCAATTCATGACTCCAAGCCAACTAGGATGGATTAAAAATTTTTCATATGGTTTAGCAATACTTGTTACGCTAAAGGGGACGAGTTCAATTACTTTTGCTCCTTCTAAAAATTTGCTGTCTTGGTTGTTGAGATGGAATCCGGGATGTGCTGAAATTACAACTTCTGCTCTATTACGCAGCACTTCATTCCAACTCATTTTGTTAAGTGGAGTGAAATCTGCAGATAGAATGTTTTCCATTGTGGAAGAAGCAAGCTTTTTTAATTCTCCTGCCTTCATTTCTTCTATAAATCCATATTTGTCCACTATGAATCCTTTGATAATTACTTCGTCGGGAATAGAATTAAGCAGTGATGGTGATAAACCTATAATTGTCACCTCTTTTGGAGCGACTGACTGAGCGAAAATTTTGTTCAAAGTGTTTCTATAAAACGAGGAGAAATCTATGACATTGCATTGAGACTTCAAATTTTCAAGGATCAACTTCAGTTGAGGATGAGTTGTGATTATAAGATTTGATTCTTTGAGTATACCGCTTGCAGATAGCATAAACTGTGTTAAAGATGTATCATCCATCATTCCTGGTTCTGCAAGAAAGATTTGAGTTGAAGATGAATATGGAAGGTTCAAGTAAGCCAGGACGGCTGAAAGTACAAAGGATGATGCAAAGATGAGATCCTCATCTGCAAAGCGAGAAAATATTACGAGGGAAATTGTGTCAGAGTACACGTCTTCTATACACCCAACTTCAAATTTTATGGGGGTAATATTTTGAGGACTGCCCAGAAATAGACAGCAACTTTCGTATCTTCTAAGGTAAAGAAAAAGTTCAGGATATTTAACAAAAGAGAGAATTTTGTCTTGTTTTAAAATCTGAGCCATCAAAGGCGCCTCTCAAACTTTGGTTTTAATTCGCAAGTGATTATACAAGAAAGTTAAGGTGATTACAAGGATAAATGTGGATTGAAATTTGAAGGTTGGGGTGCTTTAAAAGGAAGTTTTTCAAGTTATTTGTAGTATTGTTCAGGGATTATTAAATGCTCTTTCAAAAACTCCAATTCGCTTTTTAGCTCTGTTTCTGTCGGAGGGTAGTAGTAGTTGTATCTGAATGATTTTACAGCTTCATTGTAATATGGGCGATTGCACCATTTGCAGCCCCGCGTCTGTATAGCGCGGTGGACTATTTCAGTGGTTGTTTCAATTTTTTGTATGTAACCTGATTTGAATTGGATTGAATGTGGAATTGAGTATTGAATCTGATAAGTTGCGATTTGAATTAGACGCCATTTAAGGGGGTTGGGTTGTTGCTTGGGGAGTGATGGATGGTTGACAACGGGTGTATATGCGAATATACCTACTTTTATGCCTTTGCTGACTAGCTTTCGAAATAAATCTAGGAATTCAATATCTGACTCTCCTAAACCATATATTAAGTGCGTTGTAACTTTTCCGGGAAATGATTTTGCAATTTTCATAAGTTCTGAGTAAAGCTGCTTCCAGCCTGTTCTAAATCTGGGCTTTACTTCGTCCAGAGCTATACATATTCTTTCAACTCCATTGGTGAGCAAAGTGGCGGCTTGGTTGTAGTTCAGGCGTGCACACACTGAGATGAGGGGAGGAGTAAGGTCCAGTTTTAAATAGTAATTGTGGATTTTAAAGATTAATTTTATGACAGAATTTTCAAATCCTCCAGCTACTTGAAAGCATATACGTTTAAATCCTGCTTGGGATAGCAATTCCAGCCAATTATCAGGAGCTTTAAACCATCCAACTCTTGAGACACGCTGGGTTGTAGTAGTGTTTAAGTCAGAATTTTGTGAACAATATGTGCACTTGAATGGACAGTTTTTACCGACTAGTATGTAAGCGGTTGTTGCATAATTGATAAGGTGTGCTAGAGATGATTTTGAGTGAGTTTGATATTTAAAAGCTAGATTGGTGTTTATACGTTTTTTAAAAGTCGCTACTTTGTAAGTTAGTTCAGATAAGTATATGTCGAGTTTTTTCTCTGATAAAGATATACCCATTTAAGTCTTCCCCTTCCACCTTAATTTTTCTCATTTGATTTTAGCAGATTTGATAAGAATTTGGGTGCGTTTAAAAAAGATTAAATCTTGACAAGAGTAAACGAGTATATTAAAATTGCATATAGAAAAGAAAGATATATACAAAACAAAAGGGGGTGGCTGCGATGCCGGGTTTTGACGGAACTGGTCCGCTTGGTGAAGGACCAATGACTGGAAGAGGAATGGGAAGATGTGGAACAGGAGCTCGTGGAGGTTGGAATTGGTTTGGAAGAGGAACAGGCTTTGGACGTGGTTGGGGGCGTGGATTTGGTTTTGGAAGAGGAGCAGGCTTTGGACGCGGTTGGGGACGAGGATTTGGTTTTGGAAGAGGAGCAGGCTTTGGACGTGGAGCAGGACGAGGTTGGTTTGGCTGGTGGTAGCATTTACCACGTCTTTACTAGGCGATGAATGAGGTGAGGGGAAGTGTTCGGACGTTGGCAGAGAGGAGGCATGATGCGAAGAGGTGATAGGCTTGGTCGTTTTGGGATAGGTTTTTTAATGAAAGTGGCTATCTTAAGGATGTTGGAGAAGGAGCCGTTGCATGGTTATGACATAGCTCGACGTTTGGAAGAATTGTCACCGGTTTTCAACTTCCCCTCGCCTGCTTACTTTGGTTCGTTATACCGTGTGCTCATGGATATGGAAGTTAAAGGTTTTATTATCGAAGATAAAGATGCTGTGGTGGAGGATGAAAGGCGCAGAGTTTTCATGATAACTGAGGATGGTAGGGCATGGTTGAAAACAGCTTTGGAAAGTTTGCAAACTTACAAAGAGTTGATAGATAACTTGGTAGGAGGTGTTTAAAATGAAAGTAGCAATACCTGTTATGGGGACTGCAGAAGATAGTTTGGTTGAGACAAGGTTTGCAAGGGCAAGTACTTTTGCAATAGTTGATGTTGACTCTGGGAGTGTGGAATTTGTTCAAAATCCAGCTGCCTCTGCTGCTGGAGGAGCAGGGCCGAAGGCTGTTCAATTTTTAGTAGATCAAGGAGTAGAAGCGGTAGTTGCAGGTCAGATTGGTCCAAACGCTCAAAATGCTTTAAGGAGCGCTGGAATCAAAGCTTATCAAGCTGTAGGAGGGACTTTGAAGGAAGTTATAGAAAAATTTAAGGCTGGTGAATTGAGAGAGATATAAGAGATGTGGTAGCTGCTTGAAAATTACTTTTTATTGGTGGAAGTTGTAGGAGGGTATGAGGTTATGGCTGAGGCAGAAAAAGCTATACCCAAAGTCATAGGTTTTTTGTCGGGAAAGGGTGGTGTTGGAAAGACACTCTTCTCTTCTATGTTTACTCGTTTTTTAACGGAGAGAGGATTTAAAGTATTGCATGTTGATGCGGATATTGATGCTCCTAATTCACGAGAAGGTTTGGAGCGTTTTTTTAAGCTCGAAAAGATTTCTCAAACTGAGATTTATAAATTCGTTCCTGAGTTTAATGACAATTGTAAAAGCTGTGGGAAATGCGTTTATGCTTGTCAATTTGGAGCGTTGGTAAAACCACGTGGCGAAAAACCTGTGCTTTTGCCGACACTATGCCACTCTTGCAAGTTGTGTTTTAGGGTGTGCCCGTTTGGGGCAGTGGAGGATAAAAAAGTGCTAAGTGGTAGATTGACTCGTTATGCTCTGGAGCGTTCGGGAAGAAGAGTCGGAGAACTTGCCGAATTTTCGATAATTGAAGGAGAACATATACTGGAGTTTGTAAAGCACGAATTTGAGGATTTTGTAAAAAAAGTAAAGAGTGGTAAGTTGTTAGATGATAAATTCAAAGATTTAGACTTTGTTATAATAGATGGTCCAGCTGGCGTGTCTGAATTGACAGAGGCAGTAGCAGAACTTTCAGACTTGTTGGTTTTGGTTTATGAGGCAACAGTGTTTGGGGTTAGGAATTTGTACGATTTGCTTGCAGATATTTCAAAGGCGTTACCAAAGCCGGCTGTTTTTATTGAAAACAAGTCTTTGAATGCCTTCAAGAAAGATACTAAGGGAATGCTTCAGGCTTTTGTTGAATTCAGAGAAGATATTTTCCAGAAGTTGGCATTTTCAAGAAGGGATATATGGAATGAGATATTAAGTGATTTTGAACCGGTGTTTAAATTGTACGAGGAAATTTTGCAATATTTAGAACAGGAATTTCTGGGGATGACTTTTACAACTTTGCAGGCTTTTGAAACAGTAAAGAGGGTTGTGAATGAACCAAGTTTTAAAGCTAAATTTCGAAATAGTGTAGCTGATGTTGTAAACCATGTGGAGAATCTTATTGCAGAAACCACTCCCAATTTGAAAGAAAAATTGGAAGAGTTGGCCAGATGTGAAAGTGTGGCGGTAGCAGCAGGTAAAGGTGGTGCAGGGAAAAGCTTGGTTTCTCTCTGGTTGGCTAGTGTGAGAAAAGCAATATTAGTTGATGCAGATGTGGCAACCCCTTCTGTGGTTTTGATGGGAACCAAAGAGCAGAAGACTGAATTTTTAAGAAAAATTGTCCACAGTTTTAAAGTGAGTGTTGATGAGAAACATTGTAGAAGTTTTAATGGCCAATCTTGTAATGTATGTGGAGAGGTGTGTGAATTTGCAGCTATAAAAGAAGGAAGGGTTTTAGCAGGATGTGAGGGATGTGGTGCCTGTGTTGAGTTTTGTCCGGAAAAATGTATATCTCTTATTCCTGAGGGGGAGGCTGAGATTGCGAAATACATTGATACTTTGGGAAATATTAGAGAAGTAATAGCTGCCAGTGTGAAAAAGGCTTCGGGTTTGGGAAAAGTGGTGGATACTTTGGTCAATGAGGCTTTAGTTGAAAGTAGGAGAGTTGAAGGTGCTGTTGTGATTGATGCAACTGCTGGTACAAGCTGTCCTGTAATTTCTGCTATTAAAGCTTCAAGTGCAGTTGTGGTGGTAGTAGAAGCAAGTGAGGTTGGCTTTAAAGATGCAGCTCGCTTGATCGCTTCTTTGGATGTTTTATTTGATAAGAAAAATGTGTGGGTGTTGTTTAATAAACTTTCGAAAAAGGAAGTGGATAATTCAATAAGGGAAAAATTTGAAAACTTTTTGCACAGGTATTTTGAAAAACTGGGGAAAAATACAGTCCCTACAATTCATTATCTTGGAGTTATTCCTATTTCTGAAGATTTGGTGCACTACAGTGGTAAGGTTACGCTCGCGTTTTAAGTTTAGATACTCACTAACTTTCTATTGATGAAGTCGACCAGTTTTGTGTGTAAAACTTTATTTGATGCTATTACGATCGATGTGTGATTTTCAACCCGTGTGTCAAACAGTTTCATATCTGCAATATCTTTTCCATAAGCATCGGTTAATGGAATTCCAGCAGCCTTTGCTATGACATAGGAGGCAGCAACGTCGTATGGAAAAAGCCCCAATACACTTCCCTTGCCGGCTTTTTTGAAGTCGTTAAGTGCTTCTGGTATGTCTCGTACAATTCTGTTTCCAACATCAACTACTGCATCAAGGTTGCCAAGCAGTACTTGAGAGAAGCACCAGCTTAAGCTATTTATGGTGAAGAAAGCTCCTGATGCAGATGAAGAGTCTATTAATTCTCCTAGAATATTAGTAATCCACTTTACAGGGCGGCCTACCAGACCTATTTCCCAAAACATATTTTCGAAGCTTGTGGTTTTGGAAAGAGGAAGAGTAGATGGATTATCTATGGTGTTTCCAGATTTTAAGAAAGTTAAACGAAATTCTCCCTCTTCAGATGCCCATATGCAAAATTCTAGATTCAAATCTACCAAACATCCCTCTTTTATGTTTTTCAAAGTTAGAGTTTTTAGCTCATTGATTCCGTCCAATTCGATCAGGGCGACAGATACACAAGCAAAGCCAAATCCAGCTGCTGCTGGACGCGTTCCGTCAATTGGATCTACTAAAAGGGCAATATTGGGGGTATTAGAGCCTTCTAGCATGAGCAGAGCTTTATCTTCTGTGTAAAGGATTGCTTCTGGAAAAAAGAGTTGGCGAGCTTCTTTGGTCAACTTTTCGGCCCATTCATCTATTCCATAGGTCATATCGCCGCTTTCTGCTTTTTTGAAAGCATGACGAAGTGATGTGAATTGCGCTTTGTTGCCTGAGAATGCTGCAAACTTTGCTTCATTGAATTTCTCCTTGACATTGTAAGCAATATAAAATGTGAATTTTTCAAGAGGGGTTTTGAAATCATGATAAAGTTGAATATTGTTCATACCGTACACTCCTTTTCCTTTTTTACTCCACAAATAATTATACACTCTTAAAACTTACCTACCCCTTCCCGAAAAAGGATTGAGAATGTGAAGGAGGCAAGGAGTATGGAGAGGAAGCAAGGAAAGTTCATAAAAGTTGCCTTATTGATAGCGGTGCTAGGTGGAATGTTCATGCTGATGGGCTTCAGTGTTAAAAAGGTTTCTTTGATAGAAGCTGTTCTTAAAACTAATGCAGCTGTTAAGGGGATAAACGATGTGGCTTTGCGTAGTATGACAAGGGTTGGATGGAATTTCAGAGTTTTGAAAACTTCCTCGTGGGGTAGAAGACAAGAATATGTGTTGAGCTGGTGGAATAGACAGTTTTACTTGTCTTCTCCCAAGGTGGAGAATAAGATTCCAAAGTTTAGTGAATTCCTGCAAACTTCGTATGCTATGTTAAAGAACATCAGAGAAGCTTATGTAGGCTCAAATGAGTTGACAGGTGAGAAATGTGCAGTGTTTCTTTTCAAACAGGGTGCAATTCAGCCACTAGTTGATGTTTACAAGGCTTTGGCAGGGATGAGTGCTGAGGTTGAGGCAGTATCTTACAAGGGGAGGGTGATTTTGAACTTTGAAGGAAAAGAAAAAGGATTCGCAATTTTCTACAAAAATGCGGTGGTTGTGGCTTATTCATCTGAGGTTGCACAAAGTTTTCAGGCGCTGGATGGGGTATTGAAGGTGGATATGCCTAAACTATCCACTTATTCGCGCGTGAAAGTGTTTGATATGGATGTGTAGTTATAGTTAAAGTGAATGCTTACAGCAAACAAAAAGTTTTTATTAAATTGATCATTTCTTTGTACTCTATAGCTTCGCCGTGATCAGCGCCTTTGCACTTTGTAAAGTGAAAGAGACTGCCTAGGTTTGCTCTGAATACTTCAACTGCATCTTTTAAATAGTGGCATGGAGTTCTGCTGTCTGTTTCTGAGCAAAATATGAAAAGGTGTGTGCCATGTTGCTTTAAAATTTCGGAGTTTTCCTTTGGGAAAAGTCCCCAAGAAAGCGATGGTGTTAAGTAGTAAGAGGGCAGTTTGGATGATACTGTTTTTTCTAAATGAGTACCAGTGCTGACTAATTTCCACAAAATTTTATACAGGTAGCAGGCAGTATCTCCTGCTATCTCGAACTTCAATTTTAGTACTTCTGTGGCATAGTGGCGAATCACTGTTTTGATGTTGTTGAATGGGGCTTCTGCAAATACTGCTTTTACCTTGATTCCAAGTTTATCGAGGCACGCGGCTAGGTTGACAGCAATATCTGCTCCTACGGAAAAGCCCAAAATTTTCAAGGGGAGGTTATCCAGTTTGTACGATTCTCTAAGTTTGAGAAAAGAGTTTAGAACTGCTGCAGTTTCAACAGGGCCAAATGAAAAGAAAGGTGGATTGTCAGAGAGTCCGTGCTTTGGAAGGTCAACCAGGATGAAAATCGAATTTGTGGCGAATTTATTCATCAAATTCACAGTGAAAAGCATGTTTTTTGAACTTTTTCCCCATCCGTGAATGACGAGTATAACTTGGCAAGGGTTAGCTTCAGGTGTTGCAATAGCAAAATTGATGCCATTTATTTTTACAAATTTTACATTGTGGCTTGTTATTTTGATCTCGTCTTTTTTATAAGTTTCTCCTGGTATTATTGAAAAAGTAATGAAGCTACTCAGAGAGAAAGTTAAGATGGAGGCTACTATTAGTAGGGTTATTATGTATAGGGCATTTAAGACTATTTTTAGTGTGTTGCTGCTCATTTTACCTCCCCCCTTAACATTTGCCAAATTCTCTTTGTTGTTTGTCTTGATGGTAAAATAATTATACAGTATGAAGTGGAGTGGGATTGGTTGGTTTGCTAAATCTTATAAATGTGCAAGCGTGTGTAAAATGTGGTAAAAGGGGGTATTTGGATGGTCAGTAAGGAGGAGATAAAAAAGATTGCTTCTCTTTCTCAACTTGATGCAGATGAGAAACTGCTGGAACAGGTTCAGAAAATTTTGAACTTTGTTAAAGAGATTGAAAAATTTGAGCTTGATGTGGATAGCACTGAGGAGTTCTACACTGCACGTTCCAAATGGCGTGATGATGAGGTGTTATCTCCAGTTGAAAGGTTTAATGTGGATAGCGAGAAGTTGATAGATACATTTCCAGAAAAGCAGGACCGTTTCCTAAGAGTGCCGCATATTCTAAGAAAGGAGTGAATTTAATGGGTTTCAAATGTGGAATAGTGGGGCTTCCGAATGTTGGAAAGTCTACGTTATTCAATGCACTTGTTGCTTCATCGCATGCTGAGGCTGCCAATTATCCATTTTGCACTATTGATCCGAACGTAGGAATAGTTGAAGTGCCGGATGAAAGACTTTACAAAATTGCCGAACTTGAAAAGTCTGCTAAAATCACTCCAACAGTCATAGAGTTTGTTGATATTGCGGGATTAGTGCGAGGGGCGAGTAAAGGAGAAGGACTGGGAAATCAGTTTTTAGCTCATATACGTGAGGTTGATGCGATAGCAGAGGTTGTGCGATGCTTTGAGAATGAGGATATAGTGCATGTTGATGGGAGCGTAGATCCAGTACGTGATGCAGAGACAATAAATCTTGAGTTGATAATGAAGGATTTAGAGACGGTAGATAAGAGAATTGATAGAGCCCAAAGGAAGGCAAACAGTGGAGATAAGGAAGCTAAGAAAGAGATGGAGGCTCTTGAAGAGCTGAAGTCTCACCTTGAAGCGGAAAGGCGGATCTGGGTTGTGAAGGATGAGTTGTCAGAGAATGCCTGGCGTCTTGCGAAGGAGCTTTTTCTGTTGACGGGTAAGCCTTTGATGTACATAGCCAACGTCTCAGAGGAGGCACTTATTGAGGATAACGAGTACGTAAGGAGATTACGTGAACTTGCTTCTAAAGAAAAGGCTGAGGTTGTAAAGGTTTGTGCCAAGGTGGAGGAAGAGTTGAATGAGCTTGATGCAGAGGAGAAGAGAGAATTTTTAAAGGAACTTGGTTTGGAAGAGCCGGGACTTAACTCAGTTATCAGGGCAGGTTACAAACTTTTGGATTTAATTACATTTTTCACGGCTGGACCCAAGGAAACACGTGCTTGGACTGTGAAAAGAGGAGCAACAGCTCCAGAGGCTGCGGGGCGAATACATACTGATATGCAGCGTGGATTTATAAAAGCTGAGGTTGTTTCTTACGATGACTTTATACGTTGTGGTTCGTGGAATGCGTGTCGTGAAAAAGGCTTGATAAGGCTTGAAGGAAAGGATTATGTGGTTCAAGATGGAGATATTATGTATTTCAAGTTCAACGTTTGATAGGGGGGATGAGAACTGTCTGAGGGCGTTTGCGTAGTGTATGTTGTCTTTGCTTTTTTTGTAGGGATGGGTATTGGAATTTTGACAACGTGGTTTTATTTTATAAAACGGTTGGAACGTGAACGTGATGAGGCATTACTGCGTCAAGAGGGGGCTTTGAAATTACTTACGGATAAAATAGAAAGTTTGCAAGAGTTTACCAAAGCTTTGAATGAGGAAGAGAGAAAACTTTCCGATGAGAGAACGGAGAAGTTAAAGGAGGTTTTGGACAATACATCACGGGCTTTAATATCGAATGTTACTTCAAACTTTTCTCAGGTTTCAAAAAATTTTAATGAGGCCTTTTCTCGTTCTCTTGAAAGGTTTTCGGGTGAGTTTCAGCGTTTATTTTCAACGATTGACAAACTTCTTGCTGATAATCGTTCTTCTTTGAAGGAGTTTTCAGAAGCGAATCTTGAGAAGGTGAATGAAACGGGAAAACTTATTAGAGAGCAGCTTGATCACATGAGTCGGATGGTTGAAGAGATGAATCGTGTATTTTCTGACTTTACACGGTTTGTAAGCGGGACTAAAAGACGGGGAAAGAGTGGAGAGAATATGCTCGCTGATGTTTTGAGGCCGGCGATTGAAGCGGGGCTCGTAGTTCGTAACTTCAAAGTGGGGAGTAAGGAAGTTGAATTTGCATGGAAAGTTACGGAATCTAGGTTTATACCCATAGATGTTAAGTTTTTTGAGGTTGAGTTGTCTCGACTTGAAGGAGCTGATAATGATTCCAAAGAGTTTGCTCGGGTTCTTTCTGAGGTGAAGAAAAAACTTAAAAATGAAATAGAGAATGTGAGAAAATATGCTAATCAACCTAATACTACGAAAGAAGTGATATTAGTTGTCCCAAGCTATATTCTGGATCTAGTGCCAGAAGTTATAGCCTCTGCTAGAAATATTGGAGTTTTAGTTTGTAGTTACAGGGAAGTGGTGCTGATTGCAGCAACTGTGGCTCAGTATGAAAGGGCAATTGAAGAGCTGGGAGATGTTGGCGTTTACAAAGAAGTGGCTGATAATTATCGCAAAGCACTTGAGGAGATAATTGAAATGGTGCAGCGTTTTTCACGTATAGCAAAACAGATAGAGAATGCAGCAGATAAGATATTTAAGAGGGCAGAAGGAGCGTTAAGATTTGACAGAGTTAGTAATAAAGCACTTACTACGGATATTGGAATAAAACAAGGGGGACTCTTCAACGACCCAAATAGTGAAAATTCAGAGTCCCCCTGAAGTGATTTTTAGTGGTGATCTAATACAGTTAAGAGTTGATGTTCAAGGCTTGTTTAATCCACCCTAAAAAGGTGCTCTGATCTCGTGTTTGGTAGATAATCTTTCCGGGACCTGTAAATCTGAAAACGAGTCCTTCTCCAGAGAAAATTGAGGAGAATATACCTTTGGCAACTTTACCTATTTCCATTGAGACGCCTTCTGTTTTTGCAACAAAATTCCCAGTGTCGATAACCACGCTCTCGCCGGGGCCAAGTTCTATCATCTTAAGATCACCCATTGCTGATAAGATTACAGGCCCGGTGCCTGAAAAACTCAGCATAAATAATCCTTCACCACCAATCCAGGATGTTATGCCTCCTATTTTTGTAGAAGACATATCTACAGTGCCTGCGCGTGCTACAAAGGCACCACTTTGAGCATTCCAACCTTCAGAAGCTTCTATAACCATCATATCTCCTAATACGGGTGTGGTAATTTCAATCCATGCCCCTTTACTCTGGGCAGTGTAGTAAGTCTGAAAAAAGCTCTCACCCCCAAAGAACATTCTGGCTAGTCCAGATAAGATGCCTCCTGATTTTGCCTGAATGTCAAATTCTCCCTGATATGCAACCATTGCTCCGCTTTCAGCTATTAGGACTTCTCCGGGGTCCATAGACACGTGAGCAATTGGAAAACGGGTTCCTTCAATTTTAATATCCATTTTTATCCCTCCTCTGAAAAATTGTGAAGACGATTATACATGTTGAATTATAAAAAAAATGTTAAGTGTTGCGCATTATGTGTTCTTTAAGTTAAAGCTGCCTCTATCCTTAAAATTGTTTGAGCAGAGGTAGGCCCTGGTTTATCGTGTTGAATATGAACAAATGGAATTTTTAACTCATCTGCCAGTTCCTGCCACAAAACTTTTTCCCCTTCTCTGTAGCAGAAGTCTTGACTGTAGAAAATGATGCCTTCTATTTCGCGAGTTTTTAGCTGTTTTTTTACCTCCTGATAGCGAAATTGATATGATGCTGGGTATGTGAAGAGAAGATACTGCTCAACTATTGAATCTGCCTCTTTGAATAGAGCAAACTCTTCAGGGGTTTCAAAATAACAAACTATGAGATCACGTTCTTTTAGAACTTGCCATAAATCCGATTGAATCGGAGGTACTCCTAAAAAAGCAATACGTTTTCCAGTTGCAGGTAAAGAATTTTCTACTGCTATCTTAACAGTTTTTAGTTGATCATCTTTGAAGTACAGTGGATCACTTGCTGTTAGAAATGCTACGAAAAAGTCGTCGAAGTTAGCGACTCCCTCTGTATAAGTAGCCTGGGCTTTTTTGAGAGATTGGCGTAAATTATTACGTTCTTCCCAGCGTTCAGTCAATTCAGAAAAAGAAAATTGAAATAAATTAGCAAATTTTTCTAGCTCTCTTTGTAAGAGCTTTTTTTCTTCAAAGTAGAGGAAACGTATTACTTTACTAAAATTTTCTATTAAATAGGCCATTACCTTACTGTTTGCGCAATCGCCCAGTTCTACGGCTATGAATCCAGCAAGTAGGTTGTTGGAATGAAGAAGGTGAGCTACGCTAAAAATTCCCTTGATCCAAGAACAGTAAGCCATTGGGAAAGTGATTTCACCATTTAGGGTTAGTTGGTATGGAGAAATTCCAAGTATTGAGTCTGCGTTTATGAATAGGTTGTTAGCATCTGCTCCTCTAACTCCTGCGTCGTTTTCAAAACGTTTAAATATCTCAAGTGGGACTGTAGTGTTAAATATCCAGAGTTTCTCGTTCATGGCTCGTCATTCTCCAATTGGTGCGGAGATATCCATGTTATTATGGAGGCATGTTTTAGCGGTTTAAAACGCCTTCTTTGAAATTTTTCTACTAAATTTGCAACTTTACATGCACTATCCTGTGGAACTATTATTAGCGGTTGAGCGTATGTGGCTGTTTTTAGGGAATGAATGAGAGTATCTTTGATTATTTGGCGAATAGAGATTAGTTTGTCCATAGTATGAAAATTTTACAATTTTGTTAAAAAATGTGTCAAGAAAGAAGGGAATAAAAATTTTATATGTCAATATTTTGACATAGTTTATTAGAGTGCGTTTTAAAAATCCTTGTTGGAAGGGTTTTGGAATGAGAGGTGAAGAATTAGATTACTTTTTAAATGTCAAAAAGTTGACGTCATAAGTTAATTTATCGATTAAATCGGAATTAATTAGAATAGGAACAGATTTTGCAATAATAAAAAACGAGGAGGTTTATGTCTGGAGTTGGGAAGAAATTTTGAAAAGGGAGAATGTGATTGGAGGGGTTGGAATGAATAACAAGGAAAATATGCCCAAACTTTACATATATCCATTGATTGCACTTCTAGTAGTTTTGGCAACAGGCTTTGCCGTGTATGCGGCGGGGCTTTGGTGTGATCCAACTGGATTGTCAAGTGTTTCTGCTAAATATGACCCATGGCACGATCCAGAACGTCATACAAAAATACATCCCCATCCTTCAACTTTGATAAGTAACAATTCAACTTTAAAAAACAGCGGATTTTACGCTGGCGGAAATTACCTTTATGTGTTGCCCTCTTCTTTAACAGTTACCCATCCCAACCTTGTAGTATTTGATGATTTTTCTTCCAATACGGCGTCAAATTATCAGGTGGCAGGATTAAGTGGAGATGGAACAATTGATAAAAATGTAAAAAATGGCTATTTGGAAGTGTCAAATACTGCCTCTAGTAATGGGAAAGTAAAAGAGTTTATACTTTACCACACGGGTGTTACCTGCAGCGGAGATGTAATAATAAGTGCTGCTTTTGGTGACAATGGATACGACAATGCATATTATGACGTTAATTTTGATTATGTTTTTAAATATTCCTCTAATTTTTGGTGGAGATATTGTAAAGGTTACATTGGTGCAGCGGTTTACGCTGACAACAGTCACTGGACGGTTATTGCGGCTAGGCAGTATTATTATTATTACTCTTCATATTGGGTAGGCTGGTATGAAAAAGAGATAGCTGTTAAAGATGCAGGTGGAGGTTTTAATACTGTCCTTTCAGATAAGAAAATCCCTGGAGTAATTTGGCTAAAGGCATATTTTCATAAAAATGCTACAACAGTTAGCGGGAGGAGGTTAGTGTTTAGAGGTAAAACGACAAGTAATACAAATACTACTGTGGATGCGAATACCACTTCTTCCTACAATGCAGGAGTTGATTTAAATAGGGTAGGATTATACTTTAATCTAGCTGCTGATAAAGATACCACAAAAGATAAGATAAGAATTAATTGGTTTGCGGCGTTTAAGCCTGCAACCTATATAAGGGTATCTAATGTTCCTGCACATACAAGGATAGTAATAGTTACCGGGGTAGGAGTTGCGATCACTGAGGAGGAAACCAATACTTTGGACAGCCCTCAATCCATGGATTTGGATATAGCCTCAGCGTTTGATCCTACGACGAGTAATAAAATTTGGCCCATATTCAACGCAAAAGTGAGAATAAAAGATGAGAATGGAACTGTTTTGAAAGAAATACAGATTGACAAATTATTTCCAGCTGACGTAATAACTTTACAGTATGACACTTCTACGACTTACGCTACAAACTTTAAAGGAGAAGAAATATTAAATATCGGTAGTTCCAGTTCAGATTATTTCTCCGAAATTCATTATGTTCAGGCTATTGTGGAAGCAAGTGGAGTTCAAAATGCAAATGCTAGTTTAAAGGTTTCAGACAGTGCTAGTGGATCTTGGCAGGATGCAAGCTCCTGGATAAATGTTAATTGGAGTGCTTTGTATGCGAAAATTTATGTAACCCCAACTTCCACTACTGCTCAGCCGCGTATTGATCTTTCAAAAGTTTGGGTGGACGTAAGAGGAGAATTTTATTTTTATAACTTGTATGGGGAAAATGTTAATATAGGAGGTCCAAATTCTCTTACTGCAAATGGAGATATAAAGCGTTTCTTAAGTGGTGTTACTTATAGAGTAGAAAAAAATGATGGGGATGGTTACAAATTTACTCAAAATGCAACGGTTGAGAAGGGGGCAAAAATTCATCTGAGAGATGGCAATAAGCTATATTTAGATTCTTCAAAAATTTTATATGTAGGTGATGATCCAAGATATGGTTTTAATGTGAGTGGGGTTGCGGATGATTATGCAATTGTGGATTTGGGGGATAATGGTAATGGGAAGAGAAAGTTTTACATATACGGAACTTTAAAATACAAATATTTCAAGTTTGTGAAGTCTAAATTTAATCTAACTGCTTCGGGTAAAATTCTTCCAGATAATAATTTGCCGGGACGAGCACTTTACGTTGATAAGCCAAATGAAGTGGGAGATCCTAAAGTGTTTCTCTATATGGCTAACGGTTCTGAGGCTACGTTTGAAAATTTTTACATTTATTTTGAACCTTCTTCGAGTAATAGGGGGATATTTAATATTGTAGGTACCGCTATTTTTAAGAACGGATCAATGGAGATAGCTGATAACTATGACTTTGGAAATGAAATGTTTTTGATTCAGAAAAATGCTACTGCTACTTTCGAAAATGTAAAGATAACTTTTGGTGGAAAGAATGGAACTTCAGTTTTTAATTTGAAATGTAATAATGGTAACCCGGTTATTAAATTTGACAGTGTTGAGATTAATTTTAATTCTCATGCTACTGGTATAAATTTTGTATTTTACAGTAATGATACCGGTGATTATTCTGCTATTTTTAAACTTAGCAATGTAACAGTAGAAGTTGATAATTCTGCTTCTGTAAATAAATTTTTCTATATTAACAGCAATGATGAAAATAATCCCGTAAAAGTTTATTACCACAATTTGGTTTTGAAAGGAGCTAAATATGGTTTTGATTTAGATGGAGCGGTTAAAGTGTTTAGCCTGAATACAGGTGGTGTGACGATTGAAACTACCACAAATTATCCTATTGATTTTAGGGAGGATAATTATCATAAATCCACTTATGTAGAACTTGAAAATGCATATCTGAAATCTAACAGCAGTTGCGTTGTTAATTTTGAAGGTAATACGAACACCACCAAAGAAATACGCTACAAGAATGCGACGTTTGAAACGGAATCTGGTGGTGAGTGGGTTATAACTACAAATAGTAATGCCGACACTCCTTTTATTTTTAAGCCTATGACTTTGGGGGCAGGTTCTTCAAATGCGATAATAACTCCGGATAATAAGCAAGCGTTTTACTGTAATGCGAAGTTAATTGCCACGTTTGAAAACTTTTTGATAAAGGGTAGGTTTTTTGTAGAAAATGATACGGATGCCACTGCAGAATTTAAAAATGCAACTGTAGAGAATGATGATGGAGAACCGGCTGTAAAGTTTAAAGCTACAGATACATACGGGGGATATCTGAAGTTAACGAATACTTACATTCATTCTGTGAATGCAAAAGGAATAGAGGCTAAAAGACCTATTAAAATTTTCTACGATGGGCTTGATATTTCAAGTAAGAAAAAGTGTGTAGAAGTAGATTTTAAAGGTAAAGCTGGTTGCTTGGTTGCGACGGGGAATACGGAAGGTGTTTGGGAATCAAATGAAGAAGAGGCACTAATCATTAAAAAGGCTTCATCTACAAGTTTGATGAGTAAAGTTGCCTATACAATCCTGAAAACTCATAAAGAAGGAAAGGTTGTGGCAGTTGTAGATAATTTACTTGCAGGAATTGAATTTAGTCATGCAACTTTTGAGCAGATTCCTAATGATTCTGCTGTCATTACGTTGAAAGGTGTTGATCCTGTTAAATACGGATACGTTTACTTAAAAGGAGATAAGGGATTTGTTGTAAAAAAGGACTCTAACCCAATTGTTAATTTTGTGTGGAATGGAAGTTATAACACGGCAGAAGTTGATGTGAGTTTTATTGAAATGGAAGATGATGCTGATGCAGATCAGAATGCTACAGGTGAACTAAAAGGGTGGTACATAGACGGAGATAGTGATGTAGTTGTAGCAAAACTTTGTGATGCAAACAAGCTGAAATTCACCGATTGTTATGTTGATCAGTGCTTGGAAATATTTGAGGCGAGGAATAATGCGCATTTAATAGCCAGAAACTTCAAAGCTTCTGAGGCAATAAAATTTGGTTTTGATGGCGCTAACAACGTAGAGGCAACGATTGAAAATTGTTTTTGGGAAAACGTAGGGGTTGGAGTAATGGCAAAAGACAACATGGATGTTTACATCAAAGATTTCAAGTTAAAAAATATAGACGTTGCGGGAATTTACGTTGGACCAGGCGCCAATGCCAATTTAACACTGGCAGGAAATGTTGAAATTTATCGGTGTGGTTATTACAACTCTTCCTCACCTCCTGCTCCTGCCTTGCAAAACTCTGCAATTGCTTTAGAAGATGGCCATATAACCTTGCAAAACGTTAACTTAAGAGTTGCAACAGAAGAAGGAGAATACTACGTATTCAGACTTAAAAAGGACAATATAGGTGGTTCTGGAAGTGTTTATGTTGGGGATTGGCAGGATACAGCGAATAATCTAGCGGTGTTTAGGTTGGAAGATCCAATGTCTTCACTTGATATGGCAAATGTTGATTTTACCCTTTCTGACGTTGCACTGCCGTTTTTGAGGTTTAAAGATGATAATGTGCAGAATCAAAATTTTGTTTTTAAGGCACACTCTATCACAGGAACTGCGACGGTAGAAAGTGCATTTGGGGATGCGTTATTCTACTTGAAATTTGGAGGTGCCAATTTAACTGCCACTCTTGAAATTCGTAAGGTTGATTTGAAGATGAAAGACAATAAATTTGTGGTTACCAATTCCTCGATTGCAAATTTTGTTGCGCGCCTTGAAGGAACCGTTGAAAACGAAGAGGGAACACAAGTGAGTGTATTTGCAGATTTACCCAGTGCTGTAGTTGACTTCAAAGCTGACACTTCGGATACTACAGATGCTTTATGGGTTAAGTCGTTCAAAACTTTAATAAATCACAGCGGAACGACGTCTCTTGAAGCGTGGCGATTGAGACTTATCAGCTCTGCAGCAGGTGATGGAATTAAGACTGAAGCTGGAGCGGCAACGGTTGAGGATGTGAAAATTGAAAATACGGCAGCGGGTAAGGGAATTGCACTTTTAGGATCTGGAGTTGACTTCTATGGAGACAGCATTGAAGTGAGGGTTGCGGGTTTTGATAAGGGTATTGTTGGAGATGACATGTCAAGCTTTGATTTGAGAGATGCGAGCGTTGTTTCTGGAGACAGCGCAATAAGTCTTAACACTACGAGTTCTTACTGGGCAAGTATAGAGTGTGAGGCAACGACAGAGGGTGCAGGAAGTGGAGCTGCTGTTGATTTAAACAGTGTTGCGGCTGCAACCTTTGAGGGAAGAGTTTACTGTGAAGATGATAGGGGAATAGAGCTTACTGCAGGAACTGCAAGCGATGCTTACGTATCGGCGAGGATAAAGGCAAAAGAGGAAGCAGTTTATGTGAACGGAGAGAACAATTTAAAGATAAAAGACTCAGTGTTGGTGTCGCGAGCTGCAACAACGGCGGTTGTCACTGTGAACAATGATGTGCGTGTTTTAAATACGATTGCAAGTAGTGAGGTTTCAGGATTTGAGGTGGCAGCAGGAAATATTGACACTGTTAAGTTTTCAAGTGTTGAGGTGAGGGCAAAAGATTGGGGAATTAAGGGAACTACAGGTTTTGGATTTTTTGTAATAGACGATGCCACTATAGAGGCTGCAAGTGGAGATGAGCCTGATTTTGCGGTTGAGGTAGCGGCGAGCCTAGCAAGTATGGAAGGTTTGATAGCTGAGAGTGAAGACAAGGGAGTGTGGGTGAGTGGATTAGCGACGGCTGCGACGGTTGAGGAGAGCACGATAGAAGCGGTGAATGTGGCGTTGAGGCTGGCAGGTGCGAATTATCCTGTGTATGTGGGATATGCGAGTGTAGAGAGTAGTGGAGCGACGACTGCGGTTGTGGTGAGTGCTACGACGTTAGAAGTGGAGGATGTGCAGTTTAATGCGTCTGAGGCGGCGTTGGATTTGACGGCGGGCACTGTGGAGATAAGTGGAAGCACGTTTGAGTGTGGAGGGATAGGTATATATGTAGCGAGTGGGAATAGTTTGGGTAAGTTATGGATAGATGGGTTGTATGAGAGGGGCTATGGAGCGGATGAAGCGGATGCAGTGGCGAGTGTGGAAGCTGGGATAGTGAAGGTGTATGATTTGGATGCGAGCTGTGAGGATTGGGGGATGAGATTAAGGGGAGTTGATACGTGTTATGTTAGTGAGAGTGTGTTGAAGGCATTAAATGAAGGATGGTTTATAGAGGGAAGTGCGGCGAGTGTGGAGTTGAATGGTGTGCATACTGAGAGTGTATATGCTACGAGTGCGATAGTTGAAGGAGATAGGTTGGTATTGAGAGATGTGGTGTTATATGGAACGAGTGGAGTAGAAGTAGGAGTTAGTGATCATTTAGAGCTAGCGAGTGTAGAGATGAATGTGAATGATTGGGGAGTGAAGGGGACGGTAAATGTAAGCGAGTTTTTAGTAGATGGGGCGACGATAGAGGCGAGGGATGATGAGCCTGATTTTGCGGTTGAGGTAGCGGCGAGCCTAGCGAGTGTGGAAGGTTTGATAGCTGAGAGTGAAGACAAGGGAGTGTGGGTGAGCGGATTGAGCAGTGCTGCGACGGTTGAGGAGAGCACGATAGAAGCGGTGAATGTGGCGTTGAGGCTGGCAGGTGCGAATTATCCTGTGTATGTGGGATATGCGAGTGTAGAGAGTAGTGGAGCGACAGCTGCGGTTGTGGTGAGTGCTACGACGTTGGAAGTGGAGGATGTGCAGTTTAATGCGTCTGAGGCGGCGTTGGATTTGACGGCGAGCAGTGTGGAGATAAGTGGAAGCACGTT
>Ga0256838_1000489_pt1 | contig 24123 bp, 31 predicted proteins | sample 4571419metaG_FD_185978 | JGI IMG/M metagenome (GOLD analysis project Ga0256838, IMG submission 185978) | Hydrothermal vent microbial communities from Guaymas Basin, Mexico - 4571-419 | ecosystem: Environmental > Aquatic > Marine > Hydrothermal vents | place: Mexico: Guaymas Basin | collected...
TTCCGGGGCATCCGATTTATCCTGGAGTGTTAATAATTGAAGGTATGGCTCAAACAGGTGCTATTTTGCCTTTTACTGTTGAAGATAAAGAAAAATTAAAAGATAAAGTTGTTTATTTTATGAGTATAGACAAAGCAAAGTTTAGAAAACCGGTTCTTCCTGGGGATAAACTTGAATATAAAGTATCTACTATAAAACACAGAGGTAAAATCTGGCATTTAAAAGGTGAAGCTTACGTTGATGATGAACTTGTGGCAGAAGCTGAGCTAAAAGCTATGATTGTGGATAAATAGGGTAAAGTTTTTTTATAGCTGAATAATATTTGAGTTTTATTGGTATAATAAGACCTACTTAAATAGATTTTATAAATAATTAAAGGAATGCGATGAAATATAATTCCTCAAAGTACATTTTAAAGTATAGGCAATGAAACCGATAATTAAAGGAAAAATTGGCAAAAACTGCCAAATAGGCGTGGGCGCTATAATTGATGAAAATGTTGTAATTGGAGATAACTGTATAATTGAGCCTTATGCAATAATTACAGGATATACCGAAATAGGAGATAACAATCATATTTTTTCTCATGCAGTTGTAGGAAGTATTCCTCAGGATTTAAAATATAAAGGTGAAAAAACTAAGCTTATTATAGGAAATAACAATAAAATCCGTGAATTTACACTGATAAATCCTGGGACTGTAGGAGGAGGCGGAGTTACAAAAATTGGAGATAACAATCTTTTAATGGGATATGTTCATATAGCTCACGATTGCATTATAGGAAATAACTGTATTTTAGCAAACGCCGCTACTCTTGCAGGACACGTTGAGCTTGAGGATTATGTGGTAGTTGGCGGAATGACTCCTATTCATCAGTTTGTAAAAATAGGAGAACACTCAATGATTGCAGGAGCGAGTGCCGTTAGTCAGGACATTCCTCCATATACTTTAGCTGAAGGAAACAGGGCAAAGCTTAGAGGGCTTAATTTAACAGGTCTTAGAAGAAGATTTAGCGACAGAAAAATTATTGATGATATAAAAAAAGCTTATAAAGCGCTTTTTGAGAGTGGCAAACCTATAAAAGAGGTTGCAAATGAACTTTTAAAAAGTGAAAACAGATATGTAAGACATTTAGCGGAGTTTGTATTAAATTCAAAAAGGGGAATACCGTATGATAGAAAAGTGTAGTTTTTGTGGGAGTGTAGAGACTGAAGACAATCCACTTTTAGCAGCTCCCGATAATAAAGCTTTTATATGTAAAAACTGCGTTCTTCACGCATATGAAATTATTATGGGAAGTTTAAAAAACAAAGAAAAAACAGAAAATAAAGAGATAAAACTTTTAACTCCAAAAGAGATAAAAGCACATCTTGATGAGTATGTAATAGGCCAGGAAAGAGCTAAAAAAATTGTAGCCGTTGCTGTTTATAATCACTATAAAAGAATTTTATATGCTCAAGATAGTGATGTTGAAATTCAAAAATCTAACATATTAATGATTGGTCCAACAGGTAGTGGAAAAACTCAGATAGCAAGGACTCTTGCAAAACTTCTTGATGTTCCTTTTGCAATAGCCGACGCTACTTCTTTAACGGAAGCCGGATATGTCGGAGAGGATGTTGAAAATGTCCTTTTAAGGCTTATTCAGGCGGCTGATGGGGATGTTAAAAAAGCGGAAAAGGGAATTTTATTTATTGATGAGATTGATAAAATTGCCAGAAAAAGTGAAAATCCTTCAATTACAAGAGATGTAAGCGGGGAGGGTGTTCAGCAGGCGCTTTTAAAAATTGTTGAAGGAAGTATTGTAAATGTTCCTCCGCAGGGTGGAAGAAAACATCCTCATCAGGATTTTATTCAGGTTGATACAAGCAATATTTTATTTATATGCGGAGGTGCTTTTGACGGTCTTGAAGATATTATTAAAAGAAGACTTGAGGGGGCAAGTGTCGGATTTTTAGGAAAGCCAAAAGAAAAACTCTCAAAAGACGATATTTTTGCGTTTGTAGAGCCAGAAGATTTAGTAAAATATGGTCTTATTCCTGAGCTTGTAGGAAGGCTTCCGGTTATTGCAACTCTTAAAGGTTTAAGCCGTGAAGATTTAATAAGGGTTCTTACTGAGCCTAAAGATGCATTAGTTAAGCAATATAAAGCCCTTTTTGCAATGGATGGGGTTGAGCTTGAATTTGAACGTGAAGCACTTGAAGCCATTGCCGAAAAAGCAATAAAAAGAGGTACTGGTGCAAGAGGACTTAGAGCAATTCTTGAAGAGGCAATGGTGGATATTATGTTTAACCTTCCTGAGTATAAAGGTTATAAAGTTATTATTACAAAAGATGTAATAGAAAAAAAAGCTGAGCCAGTTTTGATAAAGGTAGAAAATGCTAAGTAAAGTTCTTGGAGTTTTTAGTAGCGACCTTGCAATTGACCTTGGGACTGCAAATACCCTTGTTAGTGTAAAGGGAAAGGGCATTGTAATAAATGAACCAAGCGTTGTTGCTATAAAAGAGGGTAAGCATAAAAATAAAGTTTTAGCCGTAGGTAAAGAAGCTAAGGATATGATTGGAAAAACTCCAAAAGACATTGTAGCCATTCGTCCTATGAAAAACGGAGTTATTGCCGATTTTGATGTAACAGAAGAGATGATAAGGTATTTTATTCAAAAAGTTCATAACAGAAAAAGTTTAATAAGACCCCGTATTGTAATTTGTGTTCCGTATGGTTTAACCCAGGTAGAAAGAAAAGCGGTTAAAGAATCTGCAATGAGTGCAGGAGCTAGAGAAGTGTTTTTAATAGAAGAACCTATGGCTGCCGCTATTGGGGCTGGTCTTCCTGTAAGGGACCCTCAGGGAAGTATGGTAATAGATATTGGTGGCGGGACTACTGAAATTGGAGTAATTTCTTTAGGCGGACTTGTTGTAAGTAAGTCAATAAGGGTTGCCGGTGATAAGTTTGACAGGTCTATAGTCGATTATATCAATAAAAAATACAATCTTGTAATTGGTGAGAGGACGGCTGAAGAGATTAAAATAGAAATTGGAAGTGCAATTAAGCTTGATAAAGAGCTTAAAATGCTTGTAAAAGGTAAAAATAGAATTTCGGGTCTTCTTGAAACTATTACCGTTACAAGCGAAGATGTTAGAGAAGCACTTAAAGAGCCTGTAAAAGAGATAGGTGAAGCATTAAAAGATGTACTTGAAGAAACTCCAGCAGACCTTGCAGGTGATATTGTAGAAAACGGAATTGTTTTAACAGGAGGGGGGGCACTGCTTAGAGGTCTTGATAAGTATTTAAGCGATTTAGTCTCACTTCCAGTTTATATTGCGGAGGAGCCTCTTTTAGCCGTTGCTAAAGGAACAGGAAAAGCCCTTGAGCAAATAGACCTGTTAGCAAGCGTGGATGAATAAGATTTATTTAGTTTTTTTTTCCCTTTTGCTTCTTTTGCTGTTTCAAATTCCCATAATTAAAAAAAACTTAATAGAGTTTTCAAACAGTGTAAAAAGTGAAATTTTTAACATTAAAAAAAATATCTATGAAAAACTTACTTTTTTTTCAAACCAGCAAAAAAAGATAAAAAATCTAAAACGGGAAAATTTTTTTTTAAAAAAAGAGTTAGCTCAGTTTAACGCTTTGTATGAAGAGTGTAAAAGTTTAAAATATTTTAATGTGATAGATAAACCTAATTTGCTTTTTGTTAGAACGATTTCTTATGCCGCTTTACCTGATTTTTCCCAAATTTATATAAATTATAATAAGCCTGTTTTATCTCCAAAAGGACTTGTTTATAACAATTTAGCAGCAGGAATTGTTGTAAAAAATTTTGGAAAATACTCTTTAGCTTATTTAAACTCTAATGAAAATACCAATTATACTGTAATGATAGGTGATAAAGAGGTCCCGGGAATTTTTTACGGTAAAAAAAATATTGTAAGATATATAAAAAAATTTATCCCTTTAAAAGTTGGAGATATTGTAAAAACAAGCGGGCTTGATGGTATTTTTTATAAAGGCGCTTTGGTTGGAAAGGTTGTTGAAATTAAGCAAAAAAAACTTTATCAGGAAGTTAAAATAGAGCCTTTTTATAAAAAATTAACGCCTGATTACTTTTATGTTGTGGAAAAAAACGGTACAATAAAAAAATAACTTAAGGAGGGTGAAATGGAACTTAATCAAATTGAAAATACATTAAAAAAAATGGGACTTGTACTTGAAAAACTAGTTCAAAAAGTTGATGAACTTGACAAAAGGGTTGCAAAACTTGAAGAAAAATTAGGAGAAAATGAAAAAAAGTTTTCATCTCAAGACCTAAAAGCAACCCCTCAGACAGCTCAGGCTCAGCAGACTCAGACACAACCTTCTTCAAGCAGTTCATTAGGTGGCTTTGGAAGTAGTTTTTTAGGTTCAATGGCAGGAGCAATGGCTGGAATGGGACTTTATAATCTTCTTTTTAACCATTCAGTCTCACCTACTGAATTTGGACACGAAATTGGAATGAGTGATAGTGAAATTAATGAGGTTTTAGAGAGTGATTTAGATGAAATTGAAAGCAAGCTTGATGAAATTGATTCAAAACTTGATGAGCTTGATGAAAAAATAGCTTCAGTAGATTCAGATGAGGATGTAATGAATACAGATTATTTTGAAAGTTATGAAGAAGAAGATTTTAGTGATGATACATTTGGAGGAGGTTTTGACGATTTTGACGGCTTTGATGATGTATAACTCCTGCTTCTTTGCAGGGGTTTGTAACAATTTCTTTTATTAGGTGTCTGGCGTTAATATGTAAATTAGATTTTTATGTTGATTGTTATTCTTATAAAAGTTATTATAAAGGTTTTAAGAAAAAGAAATTAGAGATTTAAAATCTCAATTTCTCCTTTTCTTTCAACTTCTATTAATGCATCTCCTTTGTTTAGACCTTTTAGAAGTTTTTTAAGTTCATCAATTGTATGAACTTCTACCCATTTACCTGTTTTTATTGTTTTAACTCTTAAGATTTTATCATCTTTGTTAAGTCCTCTCATTGCCGCATATGAATTTGGGTCTATATCTGCTACGACTACATAATTTTTTTGCTGTTCTAAAATTACCCCTTTTAGTGTTTCAATATCTTGGATTTTTTCTTTTTTTGTTTTAAGTGCCTGAAGTTTTGCTTTAATTTTTAAGTATTTTCCGTTTCTATAAACTGTAAGTGTAACTTCGGCTCCCGCTCCTTTAAAAGCTATTTTATTCCTTAGCTCTCCTGAGTTATTTACTTTTTCACCATCTACGGCTACAATGATATCACCCGGTTTAAGTCCCGCTTTGCTTGCTGCACTGTTAGGTTCTACTTTGTTAATAAGGACTCCGTGGTCAATTCCGTAAAGTTTTGCTTTGCTTGCATCAATATTACTAATCATTACCCCAAGATAACCTCTAACAACCTTTCCTTTTGTAACCAGCGAAGTTACCACAAATTTCATCATATTACTTGGAATTGCAAATCCGATTCCGTTGTTTCCTCCACTTCTAGAGATAATTGCCGAATTTATTCCTATAAGTCTCCCTTTTAAATCCACAAGCGCCCCGCCGCTGTTTCCTGGGTTAATTGCCGCATCTGTTTGAATGAAGTCTTCATATGCGTTAAGTCCGATTGAAGTTCTGTTTTTTGCACTTACAATCCCTTCAGTTACAGTTTCTCCAAGTCCAAAAGGGTTTCCTACAGCCAAAACAATGTCTCCAACTTTTACTTTGTCAGAATTTGCTATAGTTATTGGGTGCAGATTTTTTGCATCTATTTTAATAACGGCTAAATCTGTTTTAGGGTCGCTGCCTATAAGTTTTGCTTTAAATTTTCTTTCATCGTGCAGTTTTACGATTATCTTTTCAGCTCCGCTTACTACGTGATAATTTGTTACGATATATCCGTTTTTAGTAAGAATAACCCCGCTTCCTAAAGCAAACTCTTTTCTTTTTTGAGGATGGTTTGGTATATTTCCAAAAGGTCCGAAAAATCTTTTAAAAAACGGGTCTTCAAAAAATCTTCTAAACTGTTCTGGAATTTTTGTTTCGACAACTTTTTCAGTTGAAATATTTACAACCGAAGGTATTACTTTCTGAACTATCGGAGAGTATGAGAATACTGCACCGTTTTGGGTAGGTGCTACTCTTTTTAAATTGGAATTATCTACCTTTAAATTAATATTAGACGCCATAAGAACTGCCGTCATTGCTGCAGACAGTAAAATTTTTTTCATTTCCGCTCCTTAAAAGTATTTTTATTAGTGTATCACTTTGCAGTTAATCAAATATTAAAAAACTTAAAGTTTGCTTAATTTGAATTTGTTATAATAAATTAAAAAGGATACTTAATGGATTTTTCTAAATTCAGTGATGAAGAACTTGTTGAGTTTATTGAAAAAGCTAAAAATGAGCTTTTAAAAAGAAGAAAATCTAAATGGGTCCATTTTAAAACAGACGGATGTTTTACTCCAAAATTTGGAAAAGCATATGTAGCAAAGCTTTATTTAAACGGTGATATAGTTGAGAGGGAATTTGTAACCTCAAACGGAAAAGAGTGGTGCAAGAAAGGAAAATCCTATAAAGAAGACTGGGATGTTGAAATTTTTGAAGGGGATGTAATAGAAACAAGGCTTCAAACAGGCAAAAAGTTTGATAAAAGGGAATGGTTTTATGTGAAAAATAAAGAGCTTATATCTCTTGTGGATTTAGATGAGGCAAAACAGTTTTTAAAAAACCTTTTACCACCACGCTAATATTTTTTCATTTATATCTTCGTTGGAGTTTTTAAGCATATGGTAAATATACCTTGCAAACATATCTGTTTCTATATTTACTTTTTGATGAGGTTTATAATATTTAAAAAGAGTATTTTCAAAAGTATGTGGGATAATTGTTAGTCTAAATCTATCACTAAAAACTTCATTTATTGTAAGACTAACTCCATCAATTGCTATACTTCCTTTTGGAGCGATATATTTCATAATTTTAGGCTCAGTCTTTATAATTACGTCGTAAGAATTTGAATTTTTTTTAATTTCAAGCACTTCTCCAATAGCATCTATATGCCCTTGAATCAAATGCCCATCAATCCTGTCTCCAAATCTAAGAGCTGGCTCAATATGGACATATTTTCCGGGGGTATAATTCTCAAGAGGGATTATTTTTTGAGTTTCAGGTGATAGTTCTACTTCAAATCCGTTATTATAAATTTTTGTAGCAGTTAAGCATACTCCATTTATTGCAATAGAATCTCCAATCTGTGGAATATATTTTGACTCAATCCTTAAAGTATTGTTACTAAAACTTTTTATTTTTGCAATTTCTCTAATTAATCCGTTAAACACTAAAAATACTCCTCAATTAAATTTTTAACAACTTCAACATCTTTTTCTTCATTTATTTTACTTCTAAATTCACTCGCTTTTTTAAGTCCTTTTGAATAAGCGTGAGCGTGTTTTCTAAATAAAATTACTCCATAATCTCCATAAAAATTTATCATTTGATTAAAGTGCTCAAGGATTACCTCTTTTTTTTGTTCAGGTGTAATATTGCCTTCTTGTTTCATTTCAAGAAAAATCCAGGGTCTTCCAACTGCTCCTCTTCCTATGGCAACTCCCTTTGCTCCGGTATATTCCATTACATATTTTGCTTTTTCATAATCTGTAATATCCCCGTTTGCAATAACGGGAATTTTTACAGCCTGAGCTCCTTTTTTTATCTCATCATAATCAGCTTTTCCTCTATACATCTGCTTAACTGTTCTTCCGTGAATTGTCAAGAAGACAATTCCTAAGTCTTCAAGAAGCTTTGCCCTATCTTCTACTACGCTTTTATCATATCCAAGTCTTATTTTTGCACTCACAGGTTTTTTTGAGGTATCTACTATCGTTTTTACTATATCTCTTAATTTATCTCTATTCTCATCTTTAAGCAATACCCCGCCAAAGCCGCTTCTTCTTGCTTTATTTACAGGACAGCCAAGATTTATGTCAATTCCGTCAATCCAGTCTATTTCGTTTATAATTTCAACCGCCTTTTTCGCATTTTCTGTATTGTTTGCAGCAATCTGCACAAAATAAGGTTTTTCAAGAGCGGATTTTTGCATCATTCTTTTTGTTTTTTCATTGTTATAAGCTATTGCATTTACGTTTGTCATTTCAGAAAAAGTCATATCACAGCCAAATTTTTTAACGACGCTTCTAAAAGGTAAATCCGTATATCCAGCAAGTGGAGCGAGAAAGAAAGCTTTAGATGGTAGATTGAATATATTCATCAATATCTGCCTTTGTTCCACACTCTTTTAATTTTAAAAAGTATTCAAAAAATTTTAGACTGTTTTTTTCAACAGTTTCTTTAGCAAGTTCAAGATGTTCATATTTTAGCGCTAAATAAGCATATCCCCAAGGTAGTGGTTTTATAATTTCAAGTTCTATATCCGGATTTTTTGTGCGATATATTTTTTTTGCGACTTCAATTTCCTCTTTTGGAGTAAGTTCGGCTCTCTCGAGTAGTTTTACTAAATCAGTCTCATTTATATGTGCTAAAATGATATCAAGTGTTATAGGATAGTTGTATTTTAAAATTTCTTTAATTTTTGCTTCTTTTGCCCATATATAAAATGCTTCTTTTTTAAGTTCTTCATTTTTAAATTTTCTTAAAACTTCTTTTGCGTATGAAGGGTCTTTTTTTAGCCTGTTTTTTAAATTTAATATAAACCAGGGGTTGTTTTCTTTTAGTTTATATTTGCTTATTTCTACTACTTCGCCTTCTTTTAATTTCTGTAAATCTTCTAAAAATTCAAATTTTTCCACTTTTTTAGGCTTAATTTCAAGCCCTTCAATGCACTCTTTAACAAAGTTGTTTATCTCTTTTATTATTTTTGCCTCTTTTGTATCGTTTTTATAAAGTATTTTATTTTTTATATTGCTTATAATTGTTTCGATATCTTTTTTAACATTTTTTTTAAAAATTATTGTTTTTAAATTAAAAAAAGTTAAAAATAAAAGAGTCAGTAAATAAAAAAGCCCTAAAAAAAAGGCTATCCATACTGCATTTGGAAGAGTTATGCTAATGTCTAATATTTCAAATGTTGTATAAGAGTCATTTTGAATATAGACAAAGAGTGTAACTATTGCTATAAAGATTAAACTGAAAATAGAGTATTTTTTCATTTGCCTTCTTTTTCAATGATTTGTCTGCAAATTATACAATACTTTGCATAGGGTTTAATTTTTAATCTCTCTTCTCCGATTGGCTCATCGCACATTTCACATATTCCATAAGTTCCTTCTTCTATTTTTTTTAATGCTTCTTCAATTTCTGCAAGTTCTTTTTTTTGGTTTAAATAAATTTGATAATCTCTCCCGCTGTCCATACTTGCTACTGCAAAATCTCCGTCTTCTTTTATTTCACATCTGCTGATATCCTGTATTTCTGTTGATATGTTGTTTAATATTTTTTCAAGTTCTGCTTTTCTCATTAAAAGCATTTCTTTAAAATGTAAAATGTTCATACTCATCTCCTCTCCTTTTATTTATGATATGGGTGGTTGTTGTTTATGCTAAGACCTCTGTAAATCTGCTCAAAAAGCACTAATTTTGCAATTTTATGGCTCATTGTAAGAGGACTTAGTGAGATATTAATCCCTTTTTTTTTAAATTCCTCATCAAACCCGTAAGCTCCTGCTATAAAGAAGTTAACGGTTGAATGGTTTAAAAGTTTTGCAAATTCAAAGCTGTCTATTAATTTACCCTCGGGAGTTAAAATAATATTAAAACCGGTTTGGGTATATTTTTCGAAAATTTTAGAGTATTCTTTTTTAGGGTCTTGGGTTTTTGCCAAATTTTTATGGTATAGGGTGATATTGTTTACTTTTGCAAAAGGAGCAGATTTTTTTATAAAGTCTTTAATTTCCTTTTGAAAATCCTCTTTTTTTTCGATTGAATAGACGTTAATTTGCATATATCACTTCCTATGACCTTAAAATTTGCTGGAATTTTATCATAAATTCTTACACCTCCTATAACAGCCACAGGGTGATAAGAATATTTTATAAGCTCTATAACTTTTTGACCTAAAATGTTTGAAGTCTTTTTTGTAGAAGTTTGTCTGTAAGCCCCAAGTCCTATATAGCTTAAAGGGAGGGAATTTGCATTTAAAATTTCTTCTTTGTTGTGGGTTGAGAGCCCTACAATTTTTTTTTGGTTTTTTTTCTCATCTGTAAAATAAAATTTTTCTTTTATTTCCCATTTTCCGTTTTTTAACTTTTCTATTACTTCAAACGGGCTTAGGTTATATCTTTTACAAATATTTTCCAAGTCTTCTTGACCTATGTGAATTCCATCAGCCATATTCAAAAGCTCAAGCGTGTCGTTAATAATAAGAGGTTTTTTCCAGTATTTTTTAATCTCTTTTAATCTCTCTTTTTTTTCTTCATTTGAAGAGTTTTTATCTCTGTATTGAAGTATTTTTGCCTTTAATCCTTTAGCGGTTTGGCAAAAATCTTTTATGGAGATGTTGTATTTTTTTAACGTATCATAGTCTAAAAGTGCATAAATTGCCATTTATACACTCTTTAGCGAATATTTTAAGAGGTCTGATATTGTTTTTTTAAGTTCATCCCTTTTTACAACCATATCAATTAGTCCGTGTTCGAGTAAAAATTCGGCTCTTTGGAAACCTTCTGGCAGGTCTTCTCCGATTGTCTGTTTAATTACCCTTGGTCCTGCAAATCCAATCATAGCTCCAGGTTCTGCTATAATGTAATCTCCTAAAAATGCAAAAGATGCACTAACTCCTCCAAATGTTGGGTCTGTTAGGACTGAAATGTAAGGAAGTTTTTGCTCTGCTAAACTTGCAAGTGCTGCTGATGTTTTTGCCATCTGCATTAAGCTAAACGTACTCTCTTGCATTCTAGCTCCGCCTGAAGTTGAAACAATTACAAGTCCTTGGTTTTTATCAATCGCTCTCATAACCGCTCTTGCTATTTTTTCACCTTCAACACTTCCTAAGCTTCCCCCCATAAAAGCAAAATCAAACACAACAAGCTGTGTAGAAATGCCGTTTATTTTACACTCTCCTGAAATTACGGAGCTTTTTCTTCCTGTTTTTTTATACCCTTCTTCTATTCTTTTTTTATAGCTTTTTTTATCTACAAAATTAAGAGGGTCTGTTGGTTCAAGGTTTTTGTCATATTCTACAAATGTTCCTTCATCTGCAAGAAGTTTGATTCTCTCATTTGCACTCATTCTAAAGTGATATTCACATTTAGGACAGGTGTTGTGCTCTTTTTGGACTTCTTTATAAAAACTGATAGCCCCGCATGCCGGACATTTAATCCAGCTTGTAGGTTTTTCGTCTTTTGAAGGCTGAGGGCGTTTGAATTTTTTTAAAAAATCGCTAAATCCCATTTTTATTCCTTAATAATATTTAAAATTTCTTCTAAATATTCATATTTCGGACTCATTACAATTAAATCATCTTCAAAATGCCAAAAACAGTCACTGTTATAAAACTTAGCAGCCGCAATGTCAAATTCCCTTATTTCCCCTTTGTAAATTACAGCTTTGCTTGACTCACCGTAAGATAAAGAGAGACTAAGTGCTCCCGGGGCTCTGAATTTAAGCGAGTGGTTAAACAGTTTTTGGACAATATCTGGATTTTTATAGGCTTTTTCGAAAATTACAACATCGTGGCGGAAATTTGCGTGAAAAGGCTTTCTAAAGAGGTTGTCAAATTTTTTACCGTTTTCATCTCTTATAAAATAATCTCCATTACTTAAATTTACAATAACACTTGCAGTATCTTCAAAATAGATACTTGTCCCGAAATAAGGAATATTGTTTGAGACATTGTAGCTACCATCAATTGGGTCTATAATAATTGTTTTTTCTTTGCCGTTATCGATAAATCCTGCTTCTTCACTTAATATATTTCCAAATTCGCTTAATTTCTCTATTAATATTTTTTCGGCAATCAGGTCGATATTAAGACTTCTGTCGCCTCCAAAGCCAATTCCTTTTTCTTCAAACAAGTTAAGCTCTTCGTGAAGTGCTCTTATAATTTTTAGGCTGCAGCAAAGAGCCGCATCTATAAAATTACTTGCTAAACTCATTTTTTAACTCCTAAAGTAGGCCATTCGATTGGCTTAAAGTTTTCGTCATAAACGCTTGGTGTTCCTCTTGCCTGTAGTTCATTTGCGGCTTTTTGGGCGTTTTGCAGCTCTTTTTCAAATTCCGCTTTTTCTTTTGGAGTTGGGTTATACTTTTTCCATTCATTGCTTCCTCTTAAAACTTCCCTCATTCTTTTAGCCCTCTCAGCATCCGTTTTTCCGGCTAAAATATAATAACTCATAGCTTTTGCATTTTTATGAAAAGGAAGAGGCATTAAAATTACATGTACTTTGTAATTTTTTTCGAGAAAATTACTTTTTTGTTTTTCCATCATTCTGCAAAACGGACATTCAGGGTCTGTTACAAGGTAAAGGTCTTTATTGCCTTTTCCGAATGTAAACATTACACCTTTTTTAATAACTTCTGCGTTTTTAGGGAAATCAGGCTGGATTAATTTTTTTGTTTTGTTATCAATCACCCTTCCTAAGATTGTGTATTTTTTGTCTTTTGTTACAAAAATATTGATATTTCCTCTTGGAGCTTGAAGTTCTATAATGTAAAAATCTTCTTTTTCTGTAGCTTTTGCTTTGATTTTACCTTTTTTTAAAAGAGGCTGAATTTGAGAATAAATGGGTGTGGTTTTTAAAATTTCAATTGTTTGTTTTTGAGATAACAGCTTATCGGCTCCAAAGAGTGATGCTGCTATTGCTAAGCTTAATAAAAGTTTTTTCATTTAATCTCCTTTAATATTTTTTCTACTTTTTCTTTTGGGTTTTTATCTTTGTAAATTGGTCTTCCTACAACTATAAAATCTACTAAATTTTTTTTGGCTTCTTTTAAATCAGCTACTCTTTTTTGGTCTTCAGCTTCTTCTTTAAACGGTCTTATTCCTGGAGTCAAAGTTAAAAACTCTTTTGAAGTGCTGTTTTTAATATCCAGACTTTCCCAAACACTGCATACAACCCCGTCAAGTTTTGCTTCATATGCCATTTTTGCAAACTCTTTTGCTTTTGTTTTAATGTCGCTTCCGTAAATTTTTTTAAACTCTTCATCATTAAAGCTTGTAAGTGCTGTTACCGCTAATACAAGAGGTCTTTTTTCAAACTGTTTAAGTCTTTTCATAATCTCTTTCATAGCTTCACTTCCCGCACTTGCGTGAATATTAAACATATCAATGCCAAGTTTTGCAATCTCTTCTGCAGCATCTGCCATTGTGTTTGGTATATCATACAGCTTTAAATCTAAAAATATATTATACCCTAAATCTTTGAGCTCTTTTAAAAAATCGTTTCCATCTCTTATATAACTTCTAAATCCAACTTTTAGCCATAAATCGTTTGAATGCTCTTTTAACTCTTTTGCCAATTTTAAATTTTCTTCTTTTGTAGGGTTGTCAAGCGCAATACACAGTTTCATTTATCAACCTTTGGAAGAGTTATTCCTTTTTGTCCGTGATATTTTCCTTGTTTGTCTTTATAGCTTATCTCGCACATCTCATCGTCTGCTCCAAGGAATATAAGCTGAGCTATTCCTTCATTTGCGTAAATTTTTGCAGGAAGCGGGGTTGTGTTTGAGATTTCTATAGTAATGTGTCCTTCCCATTCTGGTTCAATCGGGGTTACATTTACAATAATTCCGCATCTTGCATAAGTACTTTTTCCAACGCATATTGCAAGCACATCGCGCGGCATTTTAAAATATTCAACACTTCTGCAAAGGGCAAATGAGTTTGGAGGGATAATGCAGTCGCCTTTTATTTTTACCACATTTCTTTCGTCAAAGTTTTTTGGGTCTACTATAGTGGAGTTTATATTAGTAAAAACCATAAATTCATCACTAACTCTTATATCATATCCATAGGAGCTAACTCCATAACTTATGGTGCCTTTTCTTACCTGTTTTTCTTCAAAAGGAGTTATCATTCCAAACTCTTTTGCCATACATCTAATCCATTTGTCAGACTTTACGCCCATATAAAACCTTTTAGTTTTATTAAAATTGTAACAAAATTATGTTATTATTTTATTAAACCAGTTAAAAGGGGACATATATGGATTTAAAAGATATAAAAAGATTATTAGAAGCGTTTGATAAATCAAAGACAAATATACTTGAACTAGAAACTGAAGAATTTAGAATTTACCTTGATAAAAGTGCAACTCCAGCGCCTCAAAGTGCTCCAGTGGCAGTTGAGCAGCCGGCTGTTCAAACTCCTGTTGTTCAAAAAATTGAAGCAAAACCTGAGTGTGTAGTTGAAGGAGATTTAATTACATCTCCAATGGTAGGGACTTTTTATCAAGCACCAAGTCCAGATAGCCCTCCTTATGTAAAAGTAGGAGATAAGGTTAAAAAAGGGCAGACTTTATGTATTATTGAAGCTATGAAGATTATGAATGAACTTGAAGCTGAGTTTGACTGCGAGATACTTGAAATTTTAGTAGAAGACGGTCAGCCAGTTGAATTTGATACGCCGTTATTTAGAGTAAAAAGGCTTAGTTAATGAAAAAGCTAAAAAGAATTTTAATAGCCAATAGAGGTGAAATTGCCCTAAGGACGATAAGGGCTATTCATAAGCTTGAAAAAGAGGCTGTTTGTATATATTCAAAAGCAGACAAAGACGCTATTTATCTTGAGTTTGCAGACGGGGCTGTTTGTGTAGGACCTGAGAGAAGTAGCGATAGTTATCTTAATATTCCTGCAATTATCACAGCGGCTGAAATGACAGAGTGTGATGCAATTTTCCCGGGGTATGGATTTTTGAGTGAGAATCAGACTTTTGTAGAAGTTTGTAAGGCACATAATATTGCTTTTATCGGTCCAAGCCTTGAAGTAATGGAGCTTATGGCAGATAAATCTAAAGCCAAAGAAGTGATGAAAAAAGCAGGTGTTCCTGTAATTCCGGGAAGTGAAGGTGCTATAAAGGATGTGGAAGAAGCTAAAAGAGTAGCGCGTGAGATTGGTTATCCTGTAATACTTAAAGCAGCAAGCGGCGGTGGCGGAAGGGGTATGAGGGTTGTTGAAGATGAGAGTTATTTAGAAAACGCTTTTCTTGCGGCAAGCAGTGAGGCTGAGAGTGCTTTTGGTGACCCTACAATTTATATGGAAAAATATATTGAAAAACCAAGACACGTTGAAGTTCAGATTTTAGGCGACAAACACGGAAACGTAGTTCACTTAGGTGAGAGGGACTGCTCACTTCAAAGAAGACACCAAAAACTAATAGAAGAATCACCGGCTCCTATTTTAGACGAAAAAACAAGAAAAAAACTTCACGAAACTGCAGTAAAAGCTGCAAAAGCTATTGGATATTACAGTGCAGGTACTATTGAATTTTTAGTGGATAAAGACTTGAATTTTTATTTTATGGAGATGAATACAAGACTTCAGGTAGAACACCCTGTAAGCGAAATGGTAACCGGACTTGATTTAGTTGAGTGGATGATAAGAGTAGAAGAGGGTGAGAAAATTCCAAGCCAGGATGAAATTGAGATTAAAGGTCATGCGATTGAGTGCAGGATTTTAGCAGAAGACCCTGAGAAGTTTATTCCATCTCCAGGAAAAATTCAAAAACTTTATGTTCCAGGCGGAAAAGATGTAAGGGTTGATACTCATATTTATGCGGGATATATTATTCCTCCTTATTATGACAGCTTAATTGCAAAAGTAATTACCTGGGGTAAAGACAGAGATGAGGCTATAAGAGTTATGAAAGAAGCATTAAAAGAGTTTAAAATAACAGGAATAAAAACTACAATTCCATTTCATTTAAAAATGCTTGAAAATGAAGACTTTTTAAACAATAACTATGATACTAAGTATCTTGAAACAAAAGGACTTGCTTAGTTCTTTTGTTTAAAATCTACTATTTTTCCTTTTAAATCTCCGATTTTTAAGACGTTTTTAACTTCTCCTGCTAATGTTACCCAATTTTCTGGATTTATAACAAGATAGAGTATGCCTTTATCTCCTACAAAAACTTTATTATAAAGATTGGCTTTTAGAAAAATTCCTTTTTTGTTAAAAATCTCTTTTTTAAGCTGTTTTATTTCCTCTTTTGTAGGAAAACTTACATCTACTCTTCCGTCTGTTTTTCTTCCTCCTACTGCATAAAAAATATAAAAACTCTTTTTTTCTTTAAGATAAAGAGGTAAGTTCCAATATAGAGTCAAAATATCATCAGGGGCATAGAAATATTTATAAACTTTAGTCAGTTTTCCGTTTTTGTATCTTTTTTTTATTATTGTTTTATTTTTATGGTCAAAGATATAAATTCTTAAATAGTCATTGCCTTTTCTTTTTATATTCATAATATATTTTAAAGGTACAAGCCGGTTGTTTTTTATAATTCCCTCGCTTATATAGGTTTGGACTAAATTGCCCGATAGAGTAGCGGCAAGTCCTTTGGCTTTTGTGGTAGTGACTATTTTATAATTTGTTTCGTTTTTTTCAAAAATTCCACTTGCTGTTGCAATTGTTCCAAACCATCCGTAATTTGCTTCATATTGTGCTTTTACAGTGTAACTATGTGAAAAAATTGCTAAAAATAATAGTAAAATTATTCTCATAAAAAGCCTTTTTGAAAATTATATCAAAGGAATGAAATGAAAATAGTTTTTTTAGATGCTTTGACTCTTGGTAATGTAGATTTTGAGAGATTTAAAGAGTTTGGTGAAGTTGAAATTTATGAAACCACTTCTGCTGATAAAACCCTAAGCAGAGTAAAAGATGCCGATATTGTGGTAACTAACAAGATTGTAATCGATAAAGAAATTATAAATAATGCTAAAAACTTAAAATTTATTCAAATAGCGGCAACAGGTATGAATAATGTGGATTTAGAATATGCTGATAAAAAAGGAATTTTAGTTAAAAATGTGGCGGGATATTCTACCGAATCTGTGTTGCAGCAGACATTTGCATTGGTTTTTGGTCTTTTAAATAGAGTTAAGTATTTTGATGAATATACCAGGACTAAGTATTCAGAAAGTGAGATTTTTACCCATATAGTAGATTGGTTTGAGATTAGGGGGAAAAGATGGGGTATTATAGGGCTTGGAAAAATCGGAAAAAGAGTGGCTGAGGTTGCTAAGGCTTTTGGGGCTGAAGTTGTTTATTATTCTACAAGCGGCAAAAACAATAATAATGAATATAAGAGAGTAACTCTTGATGAACTTCTTAAAACAAGCGATATTATCTCAATTCACGCTCCTTTAAATGAAAATACTAAAGATTTGATAGGTTTTGAAGAAATTATGAAAATGAAAAAGGGTGCTGTTTTGGTTAATCTTGGAAGAGGGGGTATTATAAATGAAAATGAGTTAGCTAAGGCACTTGAAGTTAAGGATATTTTAGTAGGGCTTGATGTGTTTGAGCGTGAGCCAATCAATAAAGATAACCCTCTTTTAAAATTTAAAGAAAAAACTTTATTATCCCCTCATATCGCCTGGACAAGTATTGAAGCAAGAGAGAAACTTATGGATGGGATTTATAAAAACATTAAGGGGTTTTGTCAAACTTATCCCAATGATTAGAAATAATCATTTTTTTTAAAAGGGTAACATATTTTTCTTTTAGCTGTGAATAATTTTTCATAGTCTCAGCGGCTTCAAGCCCTGTAAAAGTTTTATTTTCTTCTTTGTATTTCCATCTTTTTTCTCTGAATTTCCTATATGCTCTGTTTCTGTTTAAGTTTAGCATATAGGCTGCAAGAGAGTCTTCAAGTGTCGGAAATATTCTTATAGAGTAGTCTATTTTGATATGGTCGTATTTGCTTTTTGGTTTTATTCCTTTGTTTGAATATATCCAGTGACCGAAAATATTATTAGCCTCTTTTACAAACCTGCTTTTTCCCCATCCGCTTTCAATTGCCGCCTGAGCAAGTGCAAGTGAAGGAGGGATTGTATCTATTTTTTTTAAAAATTCTTCTTTATCAGTAATGTTTTTTATTTTGTATTTTTTTGCGACTTTTGCTAAAAATTCCACTTTCTTTTTATCAAGCAAAAAATAAGGGTCGCTAAAAATTTCGATTATTTTTTTTCTTAAATTTAAGATTTTTTTGTTTTCCTCTTTAATTAAAGGAAGGAGTATTTCAACAAAGGCTTTTTTCTGTTTTGATGTCTCTTTTATATTGTAATACCACGAGGGAAAAGCCCCGTATAAATTTATTACGAGTAAAAATCCGATTATCTTTTTCATAACCCTTCCTCAAAAAGTGTTGGTTGAAGTTCTTTTAATTTATAACTTATTCTGTGGATTTCACAAAAGCCGTGTTTTTTTATAAGTGAAATATGTTCTTTTGTAATGTAGCCTTTGTGTTTTTTAAAGTTATACTGAGGATAAACTTTATCCATTTTTATCATAAAATTATCCCTGCTGACTTTTGCTAAAATACTTGCGGCACTTATCTGTTTTATTTTAGAATCTCCTTTTATAACTGTTTCAATTCCTTCAATACCAAAAGAAGTATTACCATCAAACAGGTATTTTTTTGCTTTTAAAGTATTTTTTATCTCTTTTAGGGCATACTTTATGGCAAATGAGAGACCTTTTTTGTCAATTGTCTTATTATCTACAAACACTATATGATAAATCGAATTTTGTTTTATTTTATCAAAAAGCTCCTCTCTTTTTTTAGGAGTTAGTTTTTTTGAGTCATTAAGTCCTTTTATCTCTTTTAACAAAATACATCCTGCAACTACTAAAGGTCCTGCAACACATCCCCTTCCCGCTTCATCTATTCCGCAAATCTCCATCTCCAAAATGGTATCACCTCCACTTCAAATTTTTTATGTTTTAATTCAAACTCATTTGATATTGTTATGATATCAACTTTTTTGACATTTGTAACTTTTTTAAGTTTCTCTTTTGCAACCTCTTCATCTGCAAAAGGTAAAACTAAAATGCCTCTTTCCTCTTCAGGAAGATAAAAAGTTAATGTTTCTTTGTAAAAAACATCTTTTTTATTTAGTTCAAGAAATATTATATTTTCAAAAGTATATTGGATGTTTTTTCGGTTTGTAAGAATGTTTTTAAAAGCAAAATTATATGAATAAAATTTTTTAGGTGATTTCGGAGAATCAAATTTATTAACCTCATAAATTATTCTGTTGTGTAAAAGTTCATTTGTAATTGAATAAAAAGTGTCTTTGCTTATTTTCATCTCTTTTTTTAAAATCTGATAGATTTGATAAAGGGTAAATTTTTCACCTATATGTGAAAAGAAGAATTTTAATATTTTTTTATTGTAAGGGAGAAGTTCAAATGTCTCTTTTAAATATTCGTCTCTATAATATTCTTCATTGAATATTCTTGGAAAATTTCCAAGACGTAAAAATCTGTCAAAACACTGGTTGATGTTTATGGTGCTTTCAAATGCAAAAAATTCTTCAAAATCAAGCCCTTTTAATTCTATTTTTTCAAAACCTTTTATGTCTATGTTTTTATTTGAAATTACAAATGTTGTAACAGGAGGCAGCGGTACTGAAAAATCATAATTATCATAAATTACTAAATCAATATCTGAAAAATCAAACTCTTTTTCTTTATAATCGCTAAAGTCTATATATTTATATTTTCCTTTGAAGTTTTTTAAAAAATTAAAAACTAAAAAAGTTTTGCCTACTCTTTTTGGACCTGTGATTAAAGTGTTTTGAAATTTAAGTGAAATTTTTCTTTGTTTGATTTTTTTAGGTATTTGCAAACATCCCCTTTAATATTAATTTAATGTATTATAACATAACTAAAAATCCAAGCATTGCAATAATACTTTCGTATAAAAAGAGATTGTCTGAATATAGGTATCCTGAGATTATACTTCCAAGAAATGCCGCAAGCCCGTAACCTATTCCTGCATAGAACTGCTGGGCTAATGTTTTGTTTTTATATTTTTGGGAAATATATAAAAGCGCTGAAGTGTGAAAAATTGCAAATGAAAAAGCGTGTATTATTTGAGAGAAGGAAATTAAAAATATATTACCTGCAAAAAAATAAAGCATTGCCCATCGTATTGACGTTAAAAATATTGAGATTTTAATCCATTTAATCGGTTTTAATTTATTTAAAAATTTATGTCCTATAATAAAAATTAAAATTTCAGCCATTACTCCTATGGCAAAAAGCCATCCTATATACTCTTTTTTTATACCGTGTTCTATATTGTAGATTGTAAAGAAATTGTAAAACCCTCCAAAGCTTATCTGAAGCAATATAACCCCCGCCCAGAATTTCCACTCTTTTAAAAGGTTAATGGGTTTATACTCTTTTTTGATAGTTTTATCTTCTAAAAAGCTAAGGGCTGTAAAGTTTGTTAAAATCATCAAAGTTATAAAAAGCCAGATGAGATTTCCCTTTATATATGAAAAAACTATTCCAAAAAGCATAAAGCCTATACTTCCAAAAACACGGGAGAGTCCGTATTTTTCTTTTAGTTTTTCAATTGCAGTAGCTTCTATATATGGAAATACCACTGCAAAAGATGCCCCTATTATGAAAAATGCACTTAAAACAAAATAAAAGTTTTTTGTTAAAAGTAAAAATGAAGCTAAAGATGAAGTTATCAAAGCTAATATATAATCTGTTTTTGTTAGGGGTTTTTTTGTATAAATAAAAGGAGTTAAAAATCTTGCAATTGGCATCATTGCAAAAATTAAGCCTATCTGTGTTGAATTAAATCCTATTTCTTTAAAATATTTTGGTAAAAAAATTACATAATCTCCGATAAGGGTAAAAAAAAGAAAGTAATAAAGGCTTAAAGTAATGAAAAATCTACTTTTCAAGGGCTTTTTTTATTTTTTGTTTAAAATTTTCTTTATTAAACAGAGGGTAGTTAAAATCTCTTTTTTTATCACAAAAAACAGTTCCCGGCCACCAAGAATCGTTTTTATATCTTGGAATTATGTGAATGTGAAGATGAGGGACCATATTTCCAAGGGATGCTATATTTATTTTATCGGGGTTTAATTCTTCAATTACTGTTTTTTCTATTTTTTTAACTATAAGTGTTAGTTTTATGGCTTCTTCATCATTTAACTGACTAAACTCTTTTATATGTTTTTGCGTAATAACTCTTATATAGCCGGGTATTTCATCAACTAAAATCACTCTTAAAAAATTATCCTGATAAATAATATCTTCATTAAAAGGAGCACAAAGAGGGCAGCTCATTAATTTCCTCTGCTGCCTGGTTTAACAGGAGCACAGGCTCCCATTTTGCATAAAGGACATTCGTTTGGTTCGTATGCTTCAAATTCAAAATCTTCAAGTGCAAAAAGTGGTTTATCTTCTGGAAGCTTACATTCAGGTTTTCTTTCGCTCTTACCATTTACCCTTTTACAAATTCCCCTGTTTGCAATTGCTGCAAACCCTACAACTTCACCGCCTCTTTTTTCAACTTCCCTCGCGGCTTCCATAGCACTTCCGCCGGTTGTAATAATATCTTCGCAAATTAATACTTTCTCACCGGGCTTTACTTCAAACCCCCTTCTTAAAGTCATTTCTCCATTTACTCTTTCAGTAAAAATAAATCTTACCCCAAGAGCGCGTGCAAGTTCGTATCCTGCAAGAAGTCCTCCGATTGCCGGAGAGCATACCGTATCCACTTTAATTCCTGCTTCAATAATCTGTTTTGCAAGTTCACGTGCCAATTTTTCAGCAACTTCTGGGTATTCTAAAACCCTTGCGCTTTGAAGGTAATATTCAGAGTGTTTTCCGCTGCTTAAAAGAAAATGTCCTTTAAGTAAAGCCCCGTGTTTTTCATAAATCTCTTTTACATTCATTTTATACTCTCATAACATCATCAATTTTTTTATTTACAACTTCATCAACTTTTGCAACAAATTCGTCTGTTATTTTTTGAACCTCATCAAGTCCTCTTTTTTGATCATCTTCCGTTATTTCTTTGTTTTTAAACATTTTTTTAATTTCATCGTTTGCTTCTCTTCTTATGTTTCTTATTGCAATTTTGGCTTTTTCACCAAATTCTTTAGCTTTTTTTGCCTGTTTTTTTCTCTCTTCTTCTGTCATTGGAGGAAAATATAGTTTGATTGTATCTCCGTCATTGTTTGGGTTAGCTCCTACATTTGCCTCTTGAATTGCCTTTTCAATGTCATTGATAATCCCCTTATCCCAAGGGCTTATTACAATTGTTGTTGCATCAACAGCGTTAATGTTTGCTACCTGATTTAAGGGAGTCAAAGTTCCGTAGTATTCAACTTTTACCCCATCAAGCACGTGAATTGAAACTCTACCTGTTCTTAGTGTGTTTAAATCTTTTTTAAGTACCTCTATACTTTTTTGCATATGTTCTCTTGCAAAATCAAAAACTTCGTTCATTTTACCTCCTTAATATTTTATTACCATTTTAGAAATCATTTTATAATTATACTTAATGATAACCCTGTTTCTGTAACGTTTCAGTTCAAAATTTGGTTTGTATGAGAAAATTCCGTTTTTAACTGGCACTTTATAAACCCAACCTAATTTTGTTAAGTAAATATTTACATAAGGGATTTTATCAAAAACTTTTCCTTTAATTTCAATTATTCTGTTTTTGTCTCTTATAATTTCAATATCTGCGTGGAGGCGTTTTATTTTAAGTTTTTTTTCTATATTTACTGTTCCTGTTAGTGCAATTCTGTCTATATCATCAAGAGGGGTTGTTAAGTCAATGGCACCCGGGTTTTGATTTACGATATAAGGGAAAAATTTTTTAATTATTTTTTTTACCCTTTTATCATATTCTCCGTAAGGGTAACTGTAAATATCCGGAACATATCCGGTGTATTTTTTAAAAACTTCAATTGCTTTTTTTGTATCTTTTATAATCTCTTTATCGCTTAAACTTGGAAGGTGCGGGTGAGCCCAGCTGTGAACTCCAAGCTCTGCATATTTTCCTACTTCTTTTACTTCATCCCAGCTCATAAAATCGCCCCATTTATAAGTGGTTGCTTTTTCATAAACAAACAGGGTAAAAGGATAATTATATTTTTTAAACAGAGGGAATCCGTTTTTATAAAAGCTTTTGTAGCTGTCGTCTATTGTAAATACTACTGTTTTATCTATTGGTTTTTTTTCTTTTATCATTTGAATAAGGGTTGAGAGTTTTACTACTTTGTAGTTATGTTGTTTTAAGTAATCTAAATATTTTTTAAGCTCTTTACTTGAAGTGTTTGTGTAAGGATGACGGAAATCATCAATCCTGTGAAGGACAAAAATATGTGCTTCGGCAAACAGTAAAATAGGAATAAAAAAAAGAAAAAAATTTTTCATTTACCCGGAATTTCTGGAACTGTCGGAACTGGAAGCTGTTTTTCTACTTTTTTTATGTTCACTTTATCAAGGGCTGAAGTGTTTGCCTCTTTGTTGTAAAGATATACAAGTGTAAGAGTGTTTAGCACGAATAAAAATCCTAAAATCATAGTTGCTTTTGTTAAGAAGTTCATAGGTCCGCCCGCGCCAAAAACTGAGTTGTTTGAACTGCTGTAAGCCCCAAGCCCCATTGATTCTGATTTTTGAAGTAGCACTAAAATAACTATTGCAATTACCAAAATTATCTGAAATGTCATTAAAATACTAGTCATTATATGCCTTTTTTGATAGAATTATATCATATGAAATTAAAATGGAGTAGGATTGAAGAGTTTTGACAGGTTTGCTCATACGTATGGTGAATATAATGTAATTCAAAAAAGATTAATAAAAAAATACCTTCCTTTTTTAAAAAAACGGGTGGTTGATTTAGGATGCGGGAGTGAGGGGCTTTGTAAATACAGAGATTTTGAATTTTACTTAGGGGTTGATAAAAGCCCTCAGATGCTAAAAAGAAATCCCTGTAACACACTGCTTTTAGATTTTAATACAAAAAAGTGCTTTGAAGAGGTTAAAAAATATGATTTTACTCAGATTGTCTCTTTTTCTGCACTTCAGTGGGCTAAAGATTTAGATTTTGTTTTTAAAGAGATTAAAAATTTAAATAAAGATTTTTTACTTGTTTTATTTACTTCAAATACTTTTAAAA
>Ga0256838_1000491_pt1 | contig 24068 bp, 27 predicted proteins | sample 4571419metaG_FD_185978 | JGI IMG/M metagenome (GOLD analysis project Ga0256838, IMG submission 185978) | Hydrothermal vent microbial communities from Guaymas Basin, Mexico - 4571-419 | ecosystem: Environmental > Aquatic > Marine > Hydrothermal vents | place: Mexico: Guaymas Basin | collected...
AGAGTTGTATAATATGGGATACACTCCATTTCATTGGGGTGCATATCAGGAATTAAAATCAAAAGTTCCTGTTAATCTTGTGAAGATAGTGGACTTTTACGGGTTACCCGTCGCATTTGTTGAATTTAAGACTAACGACAAAAGGAGTGAAAAATGAAAGAAAGATTAGAAGAAATGAGAAATCTGCTTGAGGAAGCGTTAAATGACGCAAATGTTTTGCTTGACAAAAAATATGTTAAAGCAAGAGCGAAAAGATTTAGAGCAAAACTCGATAAAATAGCCAACCTCAAAATTCAGTTGAGAAAAGAGATGGTCGAATTTGAAAAAAACAATTAAGGATATACAATGGCAGAAAAAATAACACCAAATAAAGGTAAAAGCAAAAAGAATAAAGGCTGGATACAGAAAGCTGTTAAGAAAAAAGGTGCGTTTACAGAGTATTGTAAGAAACAAGGTTATAATGGGGTTACAGAGGCGTGTATTCAAAAAGGTCTTAAATCTAAAAACCCTACAACAAAAAAGAGAGCTAACCTTGCTAAAACATTTAGAAAAATGGCAAAAGGTAAATAATGACACAGAGAGAGTTTGTTCTCTCACGCCTCTGTAAATACGGAAAAGTGACAAGAAATGAGTGTTTAAGCAACTACATAAGCCGATTGTCAGCTATTATTTATGACTTAAAAATAGATGGATTTGATTTTGAAGCTTTTTATGAGCCGATAATAAAAAACGGGGTTAAAATAGGTGAGGATTATGTTTACAGGTTAATTAAAAAGCCAAAAGATTTCGACAAAAAATGTAAGGAACTTGCTAACAAAGCTCCTCTTTTATTTGCGTAGCAAGTCTATTAGCTCTCGCTGGGCTGTCTTCTCTTGCCCATTTGCTATCAAGCATTTCTTTTACCATTCCGCACCAATCTCTACTCTCTATTGCTTTCCACATTTTTTTAAATTTAAGCAGTTTTGGAACTCCAAGCTGGTATGCCATATTAGCTAAAACATTTTGCGCCACTTCTGGCAATCTTGCTACGATGGGCTTTTCAAGTAGCAACTCGTTGTAATGAGTAGTTAACCTATGCTCTAAAAGCATTTTTGCTTCTTCTTCTGTAATAGGAAGTTTTGTTCCATAACCTATGGTAAGATACCCTCTCGTATCTGTATAAGGCATTCCTTCAAAGCCTTCGTCTGAAGTTAACTCTCTTACAACTTTTAAACTATCCATTTTTATTTCCTCTTTTAAAGAAGGTTAATATTGTGTCAAGCTTTTCATCAATATGGTCTAACTTTAGTTGTAGCTCTTCTTTTGTTACATATTTACTATCAGCAGTTTGTTTGTCAAGCATATCTTTTAGCTGAAGGTTGATTTTACTTATATGTCTCCATATCTCTTGCTTGTTTTTCTCACAATCTTTTTTAACTTCTTCAAGCTCTTTCTTTTTCCCGTCAAGTCTCTCTTTTAATATTTCAAGCTCTCTATTGTAATCGCTTTTTATGTTATCTAAAAAAATAGAATGCTTTTCAGCAAGTCTGTCAATTAACGCTTTGTTTTGTTTTGCCTGACCTTCTATTCTCCACACTGCATATCCAGCAGACAAAATTATTCCTCCTATATAAAAAATATCTCTTAACTCAAATGTTATTCCCGGCACAACTACTCCTTTTAATGTAAGTTCTGAACTCTTTTTGTTTTTTCGTATGTTCTCATACCGCCAAGACCAAGCAATGCAAGAATAAGATTAAAAAGCATACCCATATCTGGGCGTGGTGTAGCAATGTGAAGTCCAGCTATTGCACAACCCCAATCAATTAAAGGGCTTAATATATAGATATAAGCAATAGCAAATCCACCTGTCCACCCAATAAAAGGTCTCCACCCTGCTACAAACCAATTAGGATTAGACGCTTCGGCTTTATTTATTTCTATTTGCCCCATATTAAGAGCTTGTTCTAACTCTTTTAATTTTAATTCTATTTCTGCTTTTTTATTTGGGTCTTCTATACCTTTGCCCGTAATAGCTTCACGGACATCTTTAAAAAGGTTTCCAATGTCTCCAAGAGAAAAGTTTACAAGTGCCAAAGCAAATCCTTTTTTTTAAAGATTATAATTTAAAAGAAAAACAAAAAGAATTATTTTTTGTCACTTCCTGTTTTTCTTTCTTTGTATTTCTCTTTTTAGTTCTTTTTGGTCGTAACTCAATGTATTTATACCTGTTAGCAATTTTAGCCAATTCTGTGCAGGCGTTCTGTCTAAATATAGTTGCACCCCTCTTTTTTTCTGATTTGGATATAAGGCTTTTTTCACATAAGGGTCTGCAAATGTATCCCACGCTTGTGTTGCTGTTGCTGGAACGGGTGCGTAGCTTTCAACTAAATACTTGAGCCAATCATATCCTTGTCTTGCGATAGGTCTGCTTTCGTATGTAACGGGTCTTCCGTTGTATGCTTTTGCCCCGAACATAAAAGCACTCCATAGCGACGGAGTAACGCCACTGAATGTTTGTTTGAATTGACCGACCCATTGTGTAGGCAACAACATTGTCTGCGGTATCAGTCTGTCTATTTTTAAAGTATCTATAACCCCGTTATGTTCTCCGATACCCATTCTTATGAATTTAGTATTTGCTGGCTTTGTCTCATCAAATGGATTTAGGTCAGCAAACAAATCAACTTTTCCGTCTGTGAGTAAATATTGTAGCCCCTCGATAGTAGCTATAAGGGCAAGCATTTTCCTTGTAGCAGGCGAGTTAACACCACCTTTTAAAGTGTATTTAATTAGGTGAGGAACTACATAATAAGTCCACGAAATAAAAGGCGCGAAACCTGTATCCCTCAATGCTCTCCACCCAATAGGTAAAGGCTCTGAATAGTCTGGCATAAACACAGTCACCATCTCTCTTGCTTTTTGAGGGCTGTATCCTTTCTCTCTTAACGCTTTATACATAGCAAGTTTAGCTACATTATCCTCACCTTGATACATATCGTTGGCAAATTTGGCAGTTTTTCCAAGAATGCTTTTGCCTCCGATTAAGTTTTCTGCACTGTCCTCAATTCCTCCGTAGCTTAATATGTCTCTTACCATAGATGTATCAAGCAGTCCGACTTCTTTTGCTTCGTTTAGATATTTAAGTTCGTTTTTGAGTTTGGATAACTTTTGTAGGTCATCTTCAGTAGCTATTCCTTTGTATAGTTTCATTTCAAGCTCATCTAACTGCTTCGCTTTTCTTAAATCCTTAAAAGCGTTTGCAAAGTATTTTGGTATTTGGTGTATAGGCATTCCAGCATACCAAGCTAAAGCGATGTTGTTCATAAAGTTGTTGAAATGAGCCGAAGTGTTATATACCGTTTTAGATTTTTTCCACGCAGTAAGGTATTTTCTCCACATATCTTCTAAAACAGACGGCTCAAATACCTGTTTTCTTAAGTAATGAATGTCATCGGCGATATCTCTTCTTACATATTTCCCAGATAACGCTCCGTATGCTTCGTTTTCTGGCAATTTTTCAAAGCCCTGCTCTTTTAATTCTGCGTCTATTTTAGCAGGGTCTTTTATACCAGCTTTTTCCATAAACTCTTTTGGGTCAACTATTGCCCCGTCAATTCCCTTAACTTTTTCAAAAAAGTCTTTCATTGCTTTCATACTCTGTAATCTCATTAAAGTTAAAGGGATTATAACATCGGCGTCTTTTATTTGCCCCATTCTTTCTCTTTCTTCTGGCGTCCAATCTCTTCTTATTTTATAATACCCTTCTTTATTAGCAACCGGGATTTTCTCCCACCCACCATTGATAAATTTTTCTCCCTCTTTCGCAGGGTCAAGTTCACCGCTCTCTATCATTTTTTGTAGCTCATCTTCGGAAACAACAACACTCTTACCTCTCACGCCTTTCTGCTGGTAAATACCTTTTGTTGCCTTTTTCAACACATCGCTCAATCTTTTAACACCAAGCTTATCTTTGTAAAGCCTTGCGACATAGTTTACTCCGTATTTGTCAATATATTCTGGCGGAAATCCAGCGTCTTTTAGCTCCTGCTGTATCTGACCGATAGTGTTTTTTATGTGTTCGCCAAGCTCTTTTATCTCCTGTGGATAATCTTTCTTAACATTTTCTATGTAATCAATCAAGTCCGCTTTTGCCTGTGTAGGCATTTCATTAAGCACTTTAAATAAGTTTTCAAGTTTGGCGTTGTATTTGTTTTTTTCTATATTCATTTCTTTAAACGCTCTCATATATTCACCGCTTCTTGTGTTTGTGAACAATCTTTGGACATCACCAAACCAACCCTTGCTCACATCGCCCCAGCCCCTGTTTTTAGCGTTATCTTCTACATAATCGGATAAGTATTTGTATGTGTCTTTGCCTGCGTTTTCTGCTACATTCTCAACATCTTTTTTGGCTCCGTTAAAGAAAGCACCAGCGACAGGCTGTCCGTTTGTTTCAGTCTTTGCAAGGCTCATTATTTTTTCGTAAGTTTTAGGCGATGTTTTTTGTAATATTTTCAACGCCTCTGGTGATAAAGCGCCTATTCCAAATCCTTTTAGAAAAGCTAACGCTCTTTCCTCATCTGTTACATAGCCATCATTGTTCTGGTCTGGGTTTTCTATTGCGTTATAAGTTCCGCCAAGCATACCACCAGCAAGTCTTTGATTAGCGTTAGCAAATAGATATTGCCCTGCTATACTTCCTGCTCTTTCGTCTGGCTCTACGCTTAACTTATTTGCTACATCGCTAACAAATTCCTCATCTTTTATTTGAGGCAGTAATTCCTCTATTGTGTCGTAGTCTTTCTTATCAAGAGCGTGCATTATTTGGATTTTTAGTTCATTTTCATCAACGCCGTTTTTTAAATATAGTTCTGGGTTGTTTTTATAGTCGTGCAAAATTCTTTCGGTCTCATATTGCAAGTCCTCTTTTAGTTTCTCAATGTCTTTTGCGGTCGGCTTTCCTTTTAAAATCCTCTGTATAGGAGCTTTTGAAAGTTTGTATTCAAAATGATAATTTGGCTCATACAGAGCTGGGTCTTCTCTTCCCTCGTATTGATTATAATATCTTTTAGAAACAAGCTTTTGAGGATATCTTTTATCTTTTGCGCTCACATCTTTTAAGCTGTTTATTATATGTTCAAAATAAGGGTGCTGTTTTAACTCTTCAAGAGTGAGTTTGTCATAATTATTAGCAAATTTATTAGACCAATCCATAAGATTTTTTATTTCTTGCGGGTGGTCAACAGGCTCTGGTGATAGGTTTTCAACAAGTTTAGGCTCAACCTTTCCACTTTGATAAATAGGAATTAGTTTATTCTCATCAATATCGCTTATCTCTTTTTCTGATACAGGGATTATTTTCGCTCTGTTTGGATTAAAATTATATGGCGTTGTAGAATATAAAAACTCGGTGTTCTCTGGCAATTCTTTTGCAGGTAATGCTTTTGTTCCTTTTACATCGGGATACATTTTGTAAATATTTGGGTCTTGTGCAAATCTCGGAAGACCATTGTTATAATTAGGGTAAACTTCTGTGTATTGTTTGTTATATAAAACAGCATTATCGTAATTAGGATACATTTCAATAGGCGGTTTCTCATCTATTAATTCTGGCTCAATAGGCTTCTCATAAGCAATCATTTCAAATTTTTTAGCCTCATTTGGTGTAATCCCGAACGCTTCTGGGTTGCTTTTGATTGTTTGTAGCACTTCTTTAACTTTTGTAGTGTCGCCTTTTTTATACGCTTCATCAAGCTGTGCCATAACCTCTGGTGCTTTGCCCTCTATTTTTTTAATAATAGGAACAAATATTCCATTGCCTATTGCTCCGATAGTTGAGGCAAAAGCCACTCTGTTTAGTTTTTGTTTGTTAGTTAAATCCTGTCTTCCAGCAACTTCAAGAGCTTGTTCTCCACCATTTATTAAAGCGCCAGCACCAGCAGATTTAGCTAAATCAACAGCAAGTTTTCCTTTTGTAAACACCCCAGCAGGCATTAATAGTGTAGGGTTTAACAATTCTCCAACAAAATGTGCGGTCTTGTGTTTTTCAGTTTCTATATCATTCAATTTAGCCTGATTATTCCACCAAGTTCTATTCTGATGGAAAAAGTTTTTGGCGTTATCCCAACCGATAGCTCCCGTAGCTTTCTCTCCAACCCAATTCACACCGCTTGCTAAATTGTCGAAAGTTTTAGTCCACCCTTTAAAGAAAGAGCCAAGAGTTCCGCTTTCTTTATTAGGATTTACCCACACGGGTTTATATGCGTTTATGTTTTTATCTGTTGCAACTTGTCCGACATATTTTAATGAAATTTTTTTCTGATTAGAATTAGCGTTTACTTGTTGCACGCCCTCTGGAATGCTGTCCACTTTTTGAAGTTTGATAGGCATAATAACTCCTATTGAATTGCTATTTTAAATTTATTTCCATCTTTATCTATCATATAATAGTTGCCTGTTTTAGGGTCTTGCAAAATAGAATGGGGTTCATATCCTTCTTTTTTTAGTTCATCTATCACACTGTTAACATCAATTCCTTTTGGCTTTTGTAATAAAAATGCCTGTTGATTTTGTTTTTGTGGCAACTCAAATCCTGTATATTCTGTGCTATCAAAAAATAGCCCCTCTTCTTTCGTTGCTTTCGGTTTTGGTAAATTTCCTGTTTGTAGATAATATTGATACGCTTTATTAATTTCGTTAGGGTCTTTTATGTTAAGATGATACCCCATTTCTGTATAAGCGTTAGATATATTATTCCACCAAGTTTGAGGGTCAGGATATTTTTTAACTCTTGCCTGAAATGCTATCTGTGCCAAATGGTCTTGCGGATTTTTTATGCCAAGTTTTTTTAATTCAATTTCCGCTTTTCTCGTATCCAGCAATCCTTTGTAATAATTATCCATAATGTTGTTATATTGTTGTTTCACTTGAAGCAATTTATCGTTCATCTCTTCTTGTGATTGAATTTTTTGATTAGCTATATCCCTTTGTGCTTGTGTCTGCATATTAGTCCTGATAATACCGCCAAGAACATTAGATAAAGCCATATTATATTTCATCTGATTTCTTGCGTTCACATTTGCCAATACTTGATTATACCAATCACTGCTTAACGGGTCTTTCGCTGTAATAGGTTTTAATTGAGGTCTGTTACCTACCAAAGATTTTATCATTCCTAAATATCCATTAGCCCCTTGATTAACCCCATTGTATCCCTGAACGGGAGCAGTTCCGTTATATGCCGTTGTATTTCTTGCAGGGTTTGGAGCTATTTGTTGAATGTTCTGCTGTATTTGCCTTTGGTCTGGTATAGATGATACAGCATTTTGCAAGTCTGATGACACATTTGTTAAAGGTTGATTTGTTCCATACGCAGATAGACCAGATGTATTAATTTGTGACCCAAAGCCCGTTTGTCTTTTTTGATTTGCTTTTTTAATTAAGTCGTTTAAATTGATAGCCATTTTTATTCTCCTCTTTTTTTATAAAAAACAATCCCATACGCTTTTAAATAAGCTTTGCCAGCGTTTACATCTTTTACAAGGCTTAATTTGCCTAAAAACCCAACCATATCGTCTGTGGCTCTCTTAAACCACAATCTTACACTTCCTGCTTTTATTTTATCAAGTTTATTCGTGTCTGTCAATTTAAAATAGTGACTAAAATCCCAAGTCCAATAATAGTTATTGTTCTTATAATCATATATAAAATCTCCATATTCTCCGAGTGTAAACCATCTTCCGTCATCTTTTTTCATTTCCGAATACTTTAACGGCATTTTAGTCACATAAAAATCGTTATTTTTTATCAAAGAAAAATGATACACCCTGAATTTTGTATGCTCTCCATAGTTTTTAAAAAAGTTTTTAAAATATCCAAATTTAATTTTTGAGGTCATTTCGCCCATATCATTATTAGTAATTACAACAACAGCTTTTTTCTTTTTAAAATTAAACCTTAATGCGTAACTTTGTGTATGCGTTTTTGCAATGTAGTAAACCCCATTAATATATATTCCGTCTCCAAATTGACTTTGAGCTAACGAGCCATAATAATCATCATCTGTAAAAGTAAAAGATGTTATATTGTTATCTTTTTTTTCAAGCGTCCACTCATTCCCATCAATATCATATATTCTGTCGTGAAACGCTATTAATGGCAAATCCCCAAATGTAACGATATTGTATGCGTCAGGGATATTTATTTTTTTATATGTTTGCGTTTTTAAATTCATTACATAAGCATAATATTTTCCATTTTCTTTATTTACATATATTACCCCGCCTTTGACTACACTTGTAAAAACTACATCGTTTAAAGAAAACCCACTACAAACTTTTATTTTTTCTCCATTACAAGTAAGAATATAAACAGCTGTTATGTTGTTGTTTTCATCTTTTCTATCAAAAACTTTTCCAGCTTTATTATCCCAATAATAGTATAAATCCGTTCCTCTTAACTCATCATAGACAGAAATATCATAAGTGGCTACGGTAATTCCATCATCTGGCGTAAACTCATATTTATTATAAAACATAGGAGGATAGTAAACATAATCAACCCCTCCCTTATATACATCTATCGTTACAGGGAGATAGCTCATCTGTTTAATTTGAGGCATTGTATAAGCCATACCATCATCATTCTTAACATAGGTTGTAACATCAGTTGAATTTTTAGTAACATTTTTTATAAAGTTTCTGGTATTGTTAAAATTTACATACCTGTTGTCAATAGGTTGTCCTGTTGATAGTGTAGAGAATAAAGCTAATGTAAAAGTGCCATTTATTATTTCTTTAATCATAAGTTGCCCATCATAATAAGGGTTAGGGTATGGGATTTTTATTTCTTCATACCGCATATTAACACCTTATTATACATCATTTACAAGAGTTCTGTCAATTACAACAAATTCGGCGTTTCCTACATACAACAATTTTAAACTTGTCAGCGTTGTATTCGTTGTGCTTGACCCGCTCCCGTCAGCAATAGTAACATCGCCAACATAGATAATAGCTCCGCTGTCATCGTTAAGTGTAGCCTTATTGTCACCATACATAGCTACATTAAGATTATAAACTTGCCCAACAACTCCGTATTCATCATTGTCGTCTTTTCTCCAAGTGAGGGTTACATCTCCATCATCTGCTGGATAAATAAAAAAGTTTGTGTAAGCGAATGCGTCAAGTTCAATAGTTCCTGTTGCCTCGCTATAAAAAGGTGCTGTGTTCCCACCACTGCTACTTGGCGGGTCAACAAGCTCATACCCGCTTGCGTCAGATTTAACACTTAACATCTTTCCAGCGGTAAGGGTGCTTGGCATATCAGATAAATCAGTTGATTTTGCAGGTATAGCCTCATCTACGAATTCAAGACCATTTGCGTCTGCATTAACTTTAACAAATTTATTTGCGCTGTTATTATAGTCAGATGGTGTATCGTTTAGGTCTGTGAAGTTTGAAGCTCCACCATCACCACCACTTGGCGGGTCGATAAACTCAACTCCGTCCTCTGTGTCTTTGACTGCCACAATTTTTCCTTTGTTTCCTGTGTAGTCTGATGGCGTATCTTTTAAAGCTATAAACTCCGTATCACTGCAAGGAGTTCCATCTTTACCAACAAACCTAACACCAGCAGTCCATTCTCCCGTGTCGGGTCTTTTAAATGAAATGTAAATATCTCCATCTTGATATGTGTCGTGCCAATTTTCATTATCAGAGCTAAATCTTATAGCAGTCCAAGAGTTATTAGTTGCAGTAGTTCCATTTAATATATCTTGAATAATTGATTTATAAGCGTTATTAAAGTTCATAATAATCAAGCTTGCTTTTTGAGCATACGCACTAAACCCGTCATACAAATTAGCAAGTGCGTCAAATATAACGGCATAAGCAAGTGCGTCGTCAATATCAAGTTTTTGGGTGTCTTTGTTGTCATCGGTAACTGCGACAGGGGTAGCAGGAACTCTTACAAATTTTTTGGTCGATACCATTTTTAATATGTTAGCAGTTGATGTGTTGCTATCTTCCAAAAGAGTAATAGGGATAGTTTGCAGTGCTACATTTACAAGCGAAATCCCAAGTTGGAATATAATATCATCATCATTTATAAGAAGTAGCGGACTTGATTTATATCCCGTAACATTGCCATCATTGTCTTTTATTTGATTTTCAGGATTTTCTTTATACTCCTGAACTTCTTTGTCGATAATTTTTTTGCATATATCAAACGCTTTTGAAACCAACATTTTATCTCCTTTTTATTATAATGATTGAACTTGTAAAGACGCTATTTCTAACTGCGTTCTACATTTACACATTTCAATTTCTTTGTTAACATCTAACGCTCTTAATACGGCAACCGCTTGTTGGTCTTTCAAGTTTCTTTCAGCATTAGTTAAGTCTTTTTGGTAATCAAGTAAATCTTCTTCTTTTTTGAGTTTATTTATATTTTCAAGTATCTGGTCTTTATTTGCTTTTACAAGGTCTTGATTGTATTGCTCTGTAATTCCCTGCTGACCTACAAGGAACGCTTTTGCTTTTTCAGTTTCAGCCTGTGCTTGAACTAACGGAATTTGGGCTTGTTTTATTTGAAGTTCACTTCTTGAGATTTCAAGCTCTGCTTTTCTGATTTGTATCTCTGTCTCTTTGACAGCTACCTCTTTGTTAGCAAGCTCCACCTGTGCTTTTTTAAGCTCAATATCTTCTTGTTTTAGTTCAAGCTCTTTATCTTTTATTTGAGTATCTTTAACAATGTTATCAACCTGTGCAGGCATTAAATGCTCAACCTCGTATTTAATTTTAGCCAACTCACCAGCCACTTTGTTTTTATTGATATCATCTTGTGCTTTCATAGAGGCTATCTGTTGAGCTTTTACTTCTAAATCTTTTGCGGATTGCTCTTGCTTTATCTGGTCTTCTATTTGCATAGAAGCGATTTCCTGTTCTATTTTTGCTTGTTGAAGCATAATGTTTGTAGCACTTTGCAGTGCGCTATTGATTGAGTTCGTAACAACATCAGTTAGAAATTTTGAATAGACTTGTGCTTTTTCATTATCAGAAATAGATGTGTTCGTTTCAAGAAAAGTCTTTAATTTGTTCTCTGCGTCTGATAGCACAGAGTTATCACTTATTGCTATCGTTCCAAGCGTGTCAGTAATAAGTGACAAAAAATCCTGTTTATTGAACGCCATTATAGCTCCTTGATTTCATATTCAGGTAATGTAGCTTCTATCGTTACATCACCTATTGATGTATCTGGCAACTCAACATCTGGCAATGTTGTGTCTCCAAGAGACACATCGCCGATAGTGGTGCTAAAACTACCCTCTTTTGTCTGTATTATATCATATTCCATTTTAAATTCCCATTTCTGAAGGATTATTTGTTTGTTGTTAAACTCTAAAACTATATCATCTTTATCGTATTGAGTGAAAAAGAATTTACTAACTATCGGTATCATCTTACCTTGCTTTGTAATCTGATAATTTACATCATACATTTTAAACGGCAGGTCGTATCCTTCTTTATAAGAGACCACAACATATCCGTAAACATATCCTATTTTCTTTATTACAGGAACATTGTTAATTGTGGCAAGCAAGAAGCCGTTAAACTGCGGGGCTATTCCTTTTATTATGTGAAATGGAGTTCGGCTGTCTATTTCAACATCAATAGGAGTATATTCTTTTGTCAGATAATTAAAAGCATATACCTCTATTGATTTAATTTCATTTGTTAAAGCGTAGAGAGAGAATTGTCTCCCTCTTGCTAAATTTGTAGTATCAACTCGAAGAGTTAACATTGATTACACCGCCACAGCAGTTGTGTCGTCAGGCGCGTCTCCGTCATAATGAGTTTCAGTATCTACGATAGTTACCCTTTCCTCAATAAAAATGTTATGCTCTGGCGCATAAATCATTACGATATAATCACCAGCAGAGCCGATTGACATATCAGGAGTTTTGTAAATACCTGTGTTACCTGCCTGTTGTAACACGCTACCAGCACTTACAGCAACTTTAATAGGTCTTTTTAAATATGCTTTTCCGTTGATAACTTTAAGCACCATTACATACTTGCCTGTTGCGTATTCGATAACATCTCCTGCTTCAATAGTTGTTGTAGGATTGTCATCTGCGTCCTTGTCTGACGGGTCAAAATATAGCACTCTGCTTCCAGCTGGAGCATATTGTGATACTTTAATTTGTTTTGGATTGTCGATTGTTTTTACAAATTCCGAACAACCGCCAGATACTTCCGTTACTTGCGTAAGGTCGTTAGCAGGCGCATACGATACTGAAAACTCATCAGCAGAAGCACCAAACAAAGTTCCTTTTGTTGTTACATCAAGGTTAAACACTTGATTGACTGCTTTTTGAAACATAGTCTCTCCTTTTTATAGATTTCAAATTATATCATATAAGAGAAAAAAAGAGGAAGCAATGGGGATATGTCAGGTTAGTATCGTAGTTTTATCTCGTCTTTTGTTTGGTATGTTATCCTTAAAGGGAGATATCCTATTGATGGGTGTTCATAAAACTCACCCTTAATAGATTTGCTTATTAGCAGGTTATTTTTCTGTTTACTTTCATAATAAAAATCCATAGTCTCAACAGCTTCTCTTAATTCTTCATCTGATAGACCAATATCAAAATTGCACCCTATTTCTGCGTTGCTTCCATCACAAAAATAACAATTATAGTCATCATTTAATGAATGCCATTTATCTTCTGTTTCTTGCCATATAGGAATACCTATTTTTTTTACTTCTGTAAATTGATTTTTAACATCTTGATACCATTTACAATCACATACAGCAGACAAGGTTGTAGTTCTATATTGTGGGTCAAATTTTATATTTTTTGCCCCAACTCCAGCCCAACCTTTTGGCTCACACTCTTTCAATGCTTTTTGTTTATTTGAATATTTACAATTATTTTCAAGGTATTGTTTTTGTATTCCGACAGGTGTATAACTCAAACAGCCAGCGTGTAAGCTCATTACTTCAGTCCAATATACGCCTATATCAGAGCCATATCCTATCCGCTCATTATTTATATATATTGAGCCTTTATCTGTTAAAATAAGCAACTTGTCTTCTCCGTCTTTATTTCTGAAAGAAAATGCTTTTTTAACGCCACCATCAAGGTCTGCTACATCTACCTCAATAATTCTTTTATCTGTGATAGACACAACATACACAGGTATGTTATCCGTTATTCCACTGCCACCAGCCTCACCACTTGCACTACCACTTCCACTTTCAGACCCATCACTATTTGGTGGGATAACGCTTTCATAGTCACTTTTCTTAAAAGCTAAAAAAGTAGTAAAAACAGGAGATGGGTAAAATGAAAGTGCAACATATCTATCGTTAACAATAAATGTTGTTACAATAGGTGCATACGCCTCCCCTGTTTTAACAGAAATTTCATTGCCCGTATCATCAAAAAAAACAGATGATGTTTCGTTTTTTCCTATTACACTTTCATCAACAACACAGCAACTGCTCGATATTTTATTTGCCACCAATCTTTTATGATAACCTACTTTATCATATTGTGACGGGTCTGTAATATTGTAAGGAACTTTTGAAGCTACCACCTCATACAGGTCTCCATTTACAAGCTTAACATAAAATGTCCTATATTTCACATCTGAAACAACAACTTGTTGATTGAACTCAAAATATCCATTCCGCATAGATGTAATAGGGTATTTTCTTATTATTTGTGATATATTGTAGCCAAATTCAATATAGTCACCGCTAAAATCATCTGAATTTAATTTGTTTGTTATAATCTGTTGTCCGTTTTCTTTTTCTGTAACCATAATTAAAGTGCTTCCAACATTAAACAAAGAAATAAAATTTGGATAAAAAGAAAAACTGCCAACACCAACTTTTGCAAAAATAAAATCGTGATTATTTGGGTTAGTTGTATTGCTAAAAAATTTAGCAGGTAACAATATCTTTTGTTTATAATCCCTCATAACTTCTCCTTACCAAAAAATTGACTGAACTGCGTCAGCGTTCATAATTAAAGCACCATCATAACTGTATTGCTCGTCTTTATAATTAAACGATTTTTCTCTATCAAGTTTTGCATACTTGAACTCGTGTGTTTGACCAAAATCATCTTGTATTTTTTTTCTTACCACTTCTACTCTTTTAGGCATAAAAGCCCATCTGCCCGTTAAAGTGGAAAGAGAATTTGGCAAAATCCCTTTCCTCGCTCTTGCATTGCCTGTCACAATAAAGGCATATTTTTTGGGAGGAGTTCTTAAAGAAATAGTTAGCACCGCATTTCCAAGTTGCATATTTATAGCTCTTCTCCCTTTAAATCTAATAATAAGAGTATCTTCTTCCCATTTATAACTATAACTTACTTTACTCATTTCTACCCCTTTTTATTTTAATATCAGTTTTCCGTCAACAATAACAGAGTTAGCAGGTTTTTCATCTTCATTTTTCAATTTGACCATAGGTTTTATCCTTACTTCAATCCAGCCGTCAGGTGTTTTTGATACTGACTGTAAGTCAAATATTGCATAGTGATTATTGTTATCATAATCTATATTGCCATAAGAAATAATTGATGGACATTCAGAACTTCTCGCTACAACACAGCACTCATCGTATAAATAGCCTCGAACATCATACACATTTAAACAGGTTGATGTGCCTGCGTGTGGCGCAACTAAATATTTTCCATCACTGCAACAAGTTGTAAACTGATAATAACCATATTCTTCATTGTAAGACATTGAAAAAGTATAATTAGATATAAAAAAATTAACATTTATTATTGAATAATAAATAAAATCTAACGCTTTTGCATAAAGCTCGGGGTGAGGCATAAGTCGCTTAAACTCTTCTACGAATTTATTTCTAAATTCAATAACTTTTGGAGCAACTTTATCACAAAGGCTTTTTATCAAATAATCAAGTTTAGAGTTTTTGTAGCAAAATTCACCATCTTTAATGTTAAAATAACTTATATGTAAATCCGACACTGAATATACTTTCAAAAAAACTTCATCAAAAACGCTACAAACATTTCTACAATAATTAAAATCAAACGCCTCTATATCCCTCTTTACATATCTGGCAATATCTTTTTTTCCTACAAAAAAGAACGGAGTTTTAGTTCTTTCTATAAATCTCCACAACAATTCATTATATATATTATCTGTGACATAGACTATCTCGTCCCCTGTAATAATGTCAAAATCTTTAAATAAGTCACTTAAAACGAATTCCATTATTTCATCAGAAGAAATACTTAAGTCAGTGCTTCTATAATCACCACATACAAAATACAATTTTACATCAGCAGGTAAATTGTGATTACTATAATCATCGTGTTTAAGAATTATTTTTTTATTTTTAAAATCTATTTTAATTTTAATCCTTTTCTGCTCTGAATTACAAGATATAACTGTATTGATAGATAAAGATTTTGAACTTATATCGTATTCTTCTGCAATTTTAAAAATATCCCATAAAGTGCATATATTATAGCGTTCACCTATATGTTTTTCCCCAAAAGTTGTTTTTTTAATTTCTTCAATGTTACCGTTTGTTCCCATATCGTAATCAACACCTACATTGCCGACACAATAAATAATTTCAACATTATCAATTTTGTTTTTGTTTTCATTTAAAAAATCAGCAAGTTTTTTATTGTTTAGAACAATCAAATAACTTTTTTCCTCTCCATATTTAAAATAAAAATATTTATTTAATTTCGCAGATAGTTTATTTGTTTTTAAATTTTCTACAATCTTTTTAATTATTTCAACATCGAGGGCTTTTACATCAACAATTAATGATTTAGAATATCGAATATCTTGTCCGCATATTTTAACTTCTCCATTTTCGTCTTTTAATGTTTTATTTGCTACCCAATCTTTATCTAAATTAGAAAAATCTTTTTCCGATGGTAAAACAAATGCCCCATCAGAAGATATAATATATAATGTCCACTCTTTATATTTTGTGTTCATCTGATTTGAAATATATTCTCTGTTCTCCGTTCCATCATCAATCAAATGAATTATTTTTTTATTTGCGTCAATTTTTATATTTTCGTATTCTTGTGATACTTCAACAAATCCGTCTTCCATAATTTTAGTCAGAGTAACAGGCTCATCATATAAACTTCCCTCAACTTTATCCCAGAAGTCAGGATTACTTATTAATGGTAAATAACCATCTCTACTATATGACTTTCCGTAATGAGAGCCTCCATCAACCCAAAAAAATTTATTACCATTAGGAAGAGTGTTAGGTATAACATTCCAATATTTGGCAATTATTTTACCAGCTTCAAAGCTCCTTATAAAGCATTTTTTATTAACAGTCATAATATATCGTTCAGTTTTAATGTAAATATCGACATCATCATATTTCTGAAACATTTTAACAAAATAGCCGTTAGCTATTAAGCTCTCAAAACACTCTACATTTTCGCAATAAACTACGATATTAGTTGTAATTCCGTTTATTTCGTCCCACACTTTACCTATATATTCCCCCATAACAAAAATTGTTTTTGAACTCTTAACAGCTATCGGTGTTATAAGCGCATTAGTTTCTTTTACTCCTATTGAATTCCTTTTGTTAGGAACAATAGAAATATCTGCCAACATATTTACAAAGCTATTACTATCAAACAATATTTTACCATCGTCAACGGCAAGAGAGCCGTCAGGTATATCTACCCATTGTAAATTTTCCCCATTGCACACTAAAAGTCTGTTCATTTTATGTCTCCTCTGATAAAGTTACTTTTACTTGATAATCGCCACATTTTAATTCATCAGGAACTTTGTAAGTGCTTATAATGACATCATTGTCTGATATAGCTGATAAGTTTTTGTGTTCAAGCTCATACACTTTGTTATTTGCAGTAGCAACGAATGAAACATCTACTTTTATACCCTTTTTAACTTCATCGACAAATTTATTAATTTGCGATTTAGCCACGCTTGAAGCCACACTTGAAGCAATTTCATTCGCAGTATCAAATACTCTTGAGGCAGTAACAATAGGCATATCGCTTGTTTTTGTTACAACAATTAAGCTACCTGCTTCTGGGACTACAAAATAAGCAATATCATAATCGTTTAATTTGTTTTGTATCTTAAATATTTTTTCTCTCCAATTGCCGATACCGTTAGAAATGAAATATTTAATTTTTCCTTTTTGACCACTTTCTTCTCCAACCAGCAAATATCCATCTGCGTAACTTATATCACAATAGTTTTTTTCAAAAACTCTTAAATCGTTTACAGGGTATTTAAGATACGCTTGACTGTTTTCGCCAGATATAGTTGTTGATGTGTCACAACCGTATCCATACAGACATTTTAAATCCATTTTTATCTCCTTTAATATTTATAAAGTGGGGCTTCGTCTTCTTCAGCCATCACAACTTTAGGATTATATTTTTGTATCATAACATCTTCCGAATATATCAAACATACTATAATGTTAGGATTTGGTAGCAAAATATTTCTCATATAATTAAAATAAGGGGCAAAGCTGTCGTTGTTTGGAAAAACAAAAAACGGAAAATATTCATTGCTGTTTATAAAAACATCGTCCTCTGTGTCGTTATAAATAACTGCCACAAGAGATGTCTCTGGGTCGTGTTCAATGACAAAATCATCTCCATTAAAATAAAATTTCTTTATTTTTGAATATTTTGCAACATTAACCCCACCTCTTCTCGTTGTAAAGTCCGCCCACACAGATAAGGTTGATATAGTTTGAAGTAGAATGTTATCGTCTATTTCACTAAATGTGAGAGGAGTTTCTTGTCTATCTCTTAATTTTAGCTTCATAACCTTTTCTCCTTATAATTCAAATTTAGATTTCTTATAAAATCTCTTTTTTACATAATCCCAAATGCCAGAGTGCATTCCGTTTTCATCAAAGTTCAAATATATCTTACCATCAGCTTCACTCTCTTTGAATGGAGTTTTGTCATATCTCGCAACTCTTACATCATAAACCTGTTTAGCTTCCTTTTCTGCACCTATGTAATTGTAATAATAATTTTCAAAAGCAACAAATTCATCTCTCTCAAAGAGTTTAAATACATCATAGATAACTTTTTTAGCAATGTCTGATTTGAAAAATTTTGGAGTATGAGTAGCGTAAGAAAGCCCATAAAAACCTTTTGCTTTTATGTCATCAAATCCAACTTTTAGCATTTTTTGAAAAAAGCGACTTCCCCATTTCTTAACCTTGTTGAGGTCTTGTAGATAATAAATTTGTTTTAAACCATCAGCTGTAATATCTTTAATTAAAAAAAAGTCATCATTGAAAAGCACAAATTCATCGACAATGTTACACATAATGTCAACTGCGTGTAAAGTGTTTCTATATCTCTTATCGCATTGACCATAATAGATATACCTCACCTTTGAGATGTCAAGCCATTTAGGTCTGTATCCAATAATCGTAACATCGAAGTCAGTTTTTAGATGAGTTTCAAGAGAGCGTAAAGAATGCTTAAGTTCCTCGCAATCACCAACAGATGATTTAATAAGAGGATATAGGATATGGACTTTGTCCATTATCCCTCTCCGCCAGCACTTCCGCTACCTGACGCGTTACCACTTGCAGAGCCAGAAGCGCTTGCTGAACTTGAAGCACTACCTGTTGAGCTTCCGCTACCTGAAGCACTTGCACTTGCAGAGCCACTACCTGTTGCAGAGCCACTTGCAGTTTTAAGTTCGTATCTTTCGTCAAATATTGCCTGTAATGCGGTCGCAAGAGCTTCTATTGACACAACATCATTTCCGTTTTCGTCTTGTGTTAAATACGGAGCTAAAAGAGCTTTTGCTTTTTCTATATCTGTTTTATTTGCAGTAGCAACAGCTTCTACATTTGCAAGTCTTGTTTCATCGTTTGCAAGTCTTGTTTCGTTGTTGGTAAGTCTTGTTTCAAGAGTAGAAACACCAAGTCTTGATTTTAGCGTTGATACATTGTCGTCAGATATGTTAGCTAAAACAAATGGTATTAAATCTTTTGAAAAATTGTTTTTATCGAAAGTGTAGCCCGTCTCTGTTTGTGAAATATATGCACCAAGAGCAACATTAAATTTAGTTGTTAATGTTGATAAGCCGTTTGTTACATCTGTAACATTTGTTTTAATCGAATTAACTATTGTGTCATTTGAAGTTTTATAGTTACTAAAATCGGTTTGTAAAGTTTGAATATTGTTATTAGTTTCTTCCAACATATCATTAAAATCATCTGCTAAATTCTGCATTTGAGACTGAATGTTTCCTGATAATTCAGACATATCATTTTTAAGTTCTGCTTCAGAAGCAATTAACATTTTATACATATTATCAATTTGTGAAAAGTTATTATCAACTTCATCGCTTGTTAAAGGTCTATCTAAATCTCTTCTATACACAATATTAAATGGGCTAACATACGCCTCACCAGATGTAGAAGCCTCACCAGATGTAGAAGCCTCACCAGATGTAGAAGCTTCACCAGAAGCACTTGCACTACCGCTTGCAGTTCCATTGTTAGATGTTGTAACTTCACCACTTCCACTTGCTTCACCAGATGTAGAAGCCTCACCAGATGTAGAAGCTTCACCAGAAGCACTTGCTGAACTTGAAGCACTGCCCCCACCATTCCCTTCAGTGTAAATAAAACAAACTCTATTACCTAAAATTCTATCCATTAATCTTCCCATTTTATCTCCTTTTGTTTTTTTTAAATTACTCCGACCTCAATATCTCCGTCTGTCGCTTCTAACGCTTCAATCCTATTTTCAAGATTTTGAGCGTCAAGAACTACAAACGCAATCATATTAAGATTTGGGTCTTTCTGCATATTGTATTGTGTCTCACAGGCGTCTGAAAAAACACGCCAGATTTTTTTATTCTTTGCAAAGAATACATCACCAAAAAAATAATTAATATAGTTTCCATTCTCATCTTTATTTTCATCAGCATTCTGAAACTGATTTAACCAATTCTGCGTCCATCTTAAAGCGTCAACTTCACTTATCGTTGAGTTAGGTCTAACCAACACCTCTTTTTTATATAGAGCCATTTTATCTCCTTTTAGTAAGATGAGAGGCGTCCATTATAGGACTGCCCCATCACCGCTTGCACTACCACTACCTGACGCAGAGCCAGAAGCAGAGCCACTACCGCTTGCATTACACGCAGTATCGCAACATTCACTTTCAGATTTACCTTGAAGACCGCAATCAATAGCTTGCGCGAACATTGAAGCGATAGCACAAACATCAATGTTGTCGATTTTTTCATCAACATATTGTTTAGCTTCGTCAACAGCTTCCGCTTTAGCGTCAGCTATTTCACCTTCAAGTTCAGTTTTAGTTGCATCAACTTTATCGTTAACATTTTTTAATTCTGCATCAAGAATTTGAGTTGCATTATGGATACTTGTAGCGTCCTTAATATAATTTGCATTAGTGTCGGCTACATAGTTTCCATTTTCGTCAAGCCCAGCCCCAGCTTCAATCGCATCAATCTCGCTTTTAAGGTCGGCAATACTCTCTCCATTTTCGCCTTGTAAAGCGTCAAGTTGTGCCTGTAAATCGTCAATCTCTGCCTGTAAAGCGTCTTTTGCTTGTTTTACTTTATAATCAACTGACCCAGCAGTGCTTTCATCTCCGTTAAGAGTATTTACTGCGTTTTCAAGAGCGACAATTCTGTTTAGATGGTCAGTCAGTTGGGTTACTATGTTTTGACCGACATCAAACTCGGGTGTATCTGGGTCTGCGTCTAACAGCCCTTGTATTGTTTCAATGGCTGATTGTAATTTTTGCAGGTCAACATTTTCAGCTTGAATGACCTTTTCAATTTCAGACTTTACTTTCGCACCAACGGTATAACCGAAATGTTGGGCTACTTGTCCTAAAATCTGTTGTAAGTTGTTCTGTGCCATATTTTCTCCTTTTAGTTTTTTACCTTACGGCGTAAATAATGATAGTATTTTGTTTTTGAAAAAACAATTAATAAGTGTCATCTACCTCAAAGCTGTGATTTGATTTGTAGATGGAAACAACACCGCTTGCTTTTTGCTCATAGTAATCTTTTTGTTTAAATGATAAGTAAGCACAACACATAAAAACAAATGCAGTATGTAGGTCAATGTCCAAATCTATTTCTTCACTGTCTGACAACACTTGCGGAGTTCTTATATATCTTGTGTGAACTACGCCCTTGCTGTCCTCATATTTATCCACAACTCTAAAAACATCATTAGGGATAGAAGTTGTGTATTCTTTTAAAAGATGAATAGGCTCACACAATGTAGCTATTTCCTGTAAAGCCTGTTGAGCGACAAGCTCTGTCACTTCAGCGTTAGAATTATCGCCAAGCAAAAATTGCTTGACGAGAGTTTTAGCTTGTCCGTAAGTCACTATTTAAGCCCTTTTGCGAACGCAAACATATCAGGCTCTTTAACTTCAAGAGTTAAAGATGTATAGTATCTTCCGAATTTAGCAGTTTTACTTGTAGGCACTTCACTAAATTTGGTAGGAATTTTAAATCTGATGTCAGCTCTATCCAACTGACCTACAAGTATTTTGTCTTTTAGTTTTGCATTGTTAAACAATCTGTGGATTTTAACTTTAATGTCTCCGAAATCAGTTGTAACTACATACAATGTCGGGTCAAATTTTCCGTCAGGATTTTGTTGCCATCTGAAATAATCTTTCGCAAATCCGTTGATTGTTCTTTTAATACCTGTTCCACACACAAGCGTAAATGTGTCATTGTCAATGTCTGCGTTATTCCATACCATCTCAATAATTTCATTTAACCTGTCGTATGTTAGTTCAGTAGGATTACCGCCATCAGAGTAATCTTTTTTATTTTCGATGTAATGAAAAATACCAGCCATTTTAGCAGGCGTAGTATCTGTCATTTCAGTATATCCATCTTCAACGCTTGCATTGTGTAATCCAAGTAACGCATATTCGATATCCATTGCGTGTTCTTTACCAACTTTTGCTACCCTGTAAGCCCACTCTTTCTGACCATATTTTGCGTTGTCGTCTTCTTCCCAAGATAATCCAAATTCATTCTTGATAATTTGAACAACATTGTCTCTCATATATTTAGTGTCAGTTGTGTTCTCTTCAAGGTCTGTCACTTCAAGCTGTGCGTTCTCATCAGCTTTTCTATATCTGTCCAAAATCCAGCTATGTTTTGGAGCAGATATCTTCTGTCCTCTTCCAAACCATTGTAGGAACGGCGTAGATGTCGCACCCTGTAAAAGTATTGCGTCTAAAACGGACGGCTTTTGATTTGTCGTATTATTATACGAAGTTAAAGGCATAATAGCTCCTTTTTATTTCATTTTATTTTACAACACAATTATGGATAAAAAAGGAAAGAAAAAACAAGATGAATTTGTCACCTTATTTTTTAGAGGAGATATTTAGTATATAATCTCCAAGAGTTATTTCGTCTGCTTGCCCTTTTTTGACTTTATCTGTAATCTCATCTTCAGGCGTAGTGTCTGAAGCACCAGCTCCTTGTGTAATGTTATCTGGCTTTTCGTTTGGCTTTACGCTTGCTAAAACAGCTTTCACTGCCATTTCCATTAGGTCAGGATTTAGCTTCATAGCTTCGGCGAGTTGAGGATTTGTTTGTTCAACTTTTGCGATTTCCTGTTCTACAAGGTCGATAGGCACATTTGGATATTTACTCATCACAACAGATTTAGTTCTTTCCATTTCAATTTGTTTAAGTTTTTCCTGTGCTTCCTGTGCCTGTTTTTGTATGTCTTCAATACCTAAAAGCTTTTTCGCCATTTCAAGCTCTTCTGGCGTAGGCTGACCAGCAGGTGCAGGTTGTCCTTGTGGTGCTACCTGTGGCTCTTGTGGTATATTTTGAGGCATACCTTGTGGTATCCCTTCTGGCGTAGTCCCCATACCAGCTGGAATATCTTGTGGCATACCGCCTTGTGCTTGTGCCTGTTGAATAGCATTAATGTCTTCAGGTGTTAAATTTGGTGCGTTAAAATCTGGCATTATTCACTCCTTTTCTTTATTTTACTTGATACCAAAGTTTTTTAATCGCTTCCTCTTGCGATGGTCTGTATGGTGTTCTTGTGTTATGCGTTTCAGATACTGCAAGCATAATAGTTGTCATTCCTCGTGGAACAAATGCTACAAAACCGATTTTGCGCTTATCCCACTCTTTAAATCTAAATACTCCGCCTTTAAGCATACCCTCATACGCTTCAGCAAGAGTTAGATATTCGACCTTATCTTTTTCCACAGCTTTTTCAGTTTTTCCTCCGCCAGCGCTCTCTTGATTGTTAGCGTCAGCATTTGAGCTTCCCACCACATCTTTATTCTGTTCCACACTATTTTCAACTTTTTCATTTTCTACCCTTTCATTAACCTCTGGTGCTTGTTGATTTTTAGCTTTCGCCATCTTCGTCTCCTTTCATTTCTTCCAAGATTTGTTCTTCAATAAAATCAAGCATTGACTTCGCTATCCCGATAGCCCTCATAAATTCAAGATGATGAACTCTGTTGCTATCGGATAGGGCAGTATTCATTGCGTTTTTAAAATGAGCCTGATATTGATTTTCAAGCTCATTCTGCATTTCCTGCCATACTGAAGTCTGCTTGATTAATTTGATTTCCTGCAACTTCTGATTGTAAAGTTGCTCCTGCTCCAGCGTCTGATTGCTGTTCTCCATTGTCCATTACTCCTTTCATATCGTGTTGAATGTTTTTCAAGCCTATTGTCGCAAGTTTCTCAACGTAAAGTTTGTTTAATATATCCCTATACATTTTTGCCGTTTCAGCGTCTCCCATCTGCATAGCAATTTGTAAATTCTGCATAGCAGTCTGCTCTGCTGTTGTGATAGCCTGTAACTGAACTTCTTTGTTTGTCGCCCCTACACCTGTATTAATCTGCACTTTAAAGTCTATATTCTGGGTTCTGTTTAGTCCGTAGAGCAAAGGATTTTCGTCATATTTGTAAATCAGTTTTACTATTCTCTTGATTAAAGGCTCGAAAAAGCTCTCATTCAATGAGCGTATAATATCAGCCACA
>Ga0256838_1000492_pt1 | contig 24019 bp, 26 predicted proteins | sample 4571419metaG_FD_185978 | JGI IMG/M metagenome (GOLD analysis project Ga0256838, IMG submission 185978) | Hydrothermal vent microbial communities from Guaymas Basin, Mexico - 4571-419 | ecosystem: Environmental > Aquatic > Marine > Hydrothermal vents | place: Mexico: Guaymas Basin | collected...
GAATACTCTCCGATACCGAGGAGGAAGAGATCTCGATAAAAGCGGACGTGGAGTTACAAGAGTTAATTAAGAACCGCGATCTAGAGGGTCTCCGCGAAGTTTTATCCGTGGAATATGGACCGGACGTTAGGTTTAAGATAGAAGAGTATGAAGGCGTGAAGGCTAGGCTCATAGTAGAAAAACTAGCCTTATTTGACGGACTTGAAGAAGTACTTAAAGTGTTTCTCGTCTAGTGGGCCCGCGGGGATTCGAACCCCGGACCTCCCGCGCGTGAGGCGGGCGTTCTGCCAGGCTGAACTACGGGCCCTCGATAGATACCGCGTTTCCGAGATTAAAAAATCATATCCTCTTACGCATAAACTCTATCAGTCCGGCTTTCTCGAGAGCGCTCAATACGGTATCATCGTCCGCGTCTTCGGGGATATCGATTTTGTAAGGGGTCGGCTCCACGTGAGAATAGTTCACTTTACGTCTCCTCACCCCGGTTAGCTTCTTAGGTCCGGTTATAATTACACCGTCGTCCTCCACTTTAACCACTACCCCGAAGCGCCCCGCGTCGCGTCCCATGGTCTTCACCACGATCCTTCCTACCTCGATCATACATCACACCCCTCAAAGCTTTAACATGCGTTTCACCGCGAACAGCGTGATTTCGCGTAAATCCTCAACAGTAAGGTTAGCCGTGTTTATGACTAAATCGTATACGCGAAGGTCGTCGATGTTGATACCGTATAGCTTAAAGAACCTCTCACGCTCAAGAGTCTCGCGTATTATGGTCTCATGTAAGGCTTCCTCATAGCTCTTCCCGTCGCGTTCGGCTATACGTTTAATACGGATCTCTAGAGGGGCATGTAACCATATTTTAAGATCCGCATACTCACGCGCGAACCGTCCCGCTAATAATGCGTCGATGACGACGTTCCCCCTCTTCGCTTCCTCCTTGGTCCTAGAGTCTATTAATCTATCAATCTCCGGGTTTTCTAATGCGTACGCGGAGAATTCCTCTAAGCTCATCCCGCGCTTAGCCGCCTCTTCCCTAAAGATCGTACCCGCGGATACATAACGAAGACCTAACTTCTCCGCGAGGTACTTAGCTACTGCAGATTTACCCACTCCGTGTAATCCGGACACGGTAATAACGGGCATACACCATCCCGATCAGATGGTATTATTTTTGGGCTCGAGTTTTAAGAAAGACCTCCGGGGTGGTGCCGGGGCGGGGATTCGAACCCCGGTCTCCGGATTATGAGTCCGGCGCCCAACCAGGCTAGGCGACCCCGGCTCTGTTTATTTCTCCCAGCGGAGTTTAAAAATTCTATCATAATTCCCGCACGCTCCTCTCGCGCCTAACGTACCTTCCTCTTCTCCATATCTCCGCCTCCCTCTTAATCACCTCATCTGCCTTCTTATACGTGCTTCTATACCCTCTAAGGAACGCGTTCCGAAGCTCTTTTCTCCTCTCTATCCGCAACATCGAGCGCCTCAACGTATGAATATCATCCGCCTTATCCTCGACGCGCGATGACTTGAACGCTAGGCCGAAGTCTATAATATAAGGAACCCTTTCCCTCACGATCACGTTAGACACGTTTAAGTCCCCGTGTATTTCGTCGTTCGCGTGTAATAGACCGACGAATCTTCCGAGGCCTTCCCGTATACGCTCATCATATATCTTATATATAGGATCTCCCTCGATGAACTCCATCACGATCTCGAAGTTTTCCGGGTCCACGTCGTACACATAAGGAACCCTTACTCCGTACGACTTTACCCTATGTAACGTCCTAGCCTCGCTTAGGGTACGTTCCCTCCTAAGCTTAAGGTCTAGCTTTGGGTGCATATAGCGCTTTCTTATACGCCTCTTCAGGACCGCCTTCAAACCGAACCGATCGACTAGGTAAGTGACGGACTCGGCACCACGTTTTAATAATTTCATAAAATCACTCACGCTTCTTCTGGGTACGAATCTTCCCCTTATCGACGATTCTTTGTAGTAGAGTGTTCCGGTCTACCTTAAGTATATGCGCGTGTGAGTAGCCTAAGAGTATGGACGCCACGGTACCGGCTCCACCACTTTCTAGGCACCCTTTAGGTTCTATTCCGAACTTCTCCCTCGCCATATCTATGAGCTCGTGACGACGTCCGAAGTTCCTTATCGTAAACGAAGGCGTCCTCCCGCTCGTATCGAGCATTCCGTAAAACACGGAGTCGTCCCAGAGTTCCTTAATGTGCTTCTCTATAGCCTCTCTAGCTAGAAGTATATGAGATCTATGAGCGGTTACGAGGTAGTATTCTCCCTTATACTTTACGTATCCGAATACGCTCAGCCTCCCTAACCGCTCGCTATCCTCGGGTATCTTAAAGGGAACCCCTGGGATAATTATAAGGTACCGGGTGGTGCCGTCCTCAAGCTTAGCGGGCCGGTCATAGATGAGCTTTAACGCCTCTTTTGATCCGGAAACCCTCATAAGAATGTAACGGCCGCGCGGGTAGAGGTCGACGTAGGCGTCTCCCTTCGGAGAACGTATCTCGACGTGATGGCCTAGAGCCTTTATATCATACTCACCATCCATAATTCTCGAGAGTTTTACTCCCAACCGGGTGGCGATATCGTATACGGTAGTATCAAGCCTCAGGCTACTCACGAAACCTCTTTAACGTGATCCATTTTTAATTCGGAGTCATATTTTGACAAACATCGCTAAAAGAGGCTACTAACGTATACTCAGTCCGGGAAAACATAATTAAAGAACCTATCGAGCCTTTATAATAGGGGGCCGTAGAGGGGCGGGGATGAGGATGGCGGATCGCCTCGCGATGATTCCCCCGCCGGGTCGCGGCCCCCTTCATCCTTTACCTCCATGAAGTCCTTCGGTATCCTATAACCGATCCTTCTAGATACCTCATACTTTATTTGATCCTCATATCTCAAGAGCTTCTTATACCCAGCCTCACCGTTCACCGCGAAGTCGTACTCTTCCCGTCCTATCGGTATGAAATCGAGCCCGTAAGCTTCCGCAACCCAACGTATAGCTACGCCCACGTCCGCTTTACCTGAGGCTACAGCGGCCGCCACAGCGTTATGACTCTTTACTTCTACCCGGTACCCCTCTATCTCCTCCGGTGATATTCCGTGCTCCCTTATCATCTTATCTATTAATATACGAGTACCGCTCCCCTTGTTTCTATTAACGAACCTCACACGCCTCAGATCCTCCCGAGAGGAGAATCCCTTAGGGTTCCCTTTCTGCACAACGAATCCTATCTCCCTATCATAGCCGCGCACGACCTTAACCCCTAGCCCTATGTTATATCCGCGATCCGTTAAGATGTGTATCCCACCGAAGTCTGATTCATCCATCTTCACGGCTTCTAGAGCTTTGATCGATCCGGCCGGAATCACTAAAGCGTCGAGTAAGGCGGAGATAAACGCTGGATCATGACTCGTAACGACGTCCGCGAACCTCTTAGATCTCTTCCGTATCCGAGCTTTAGCCTTCCTTACCTTCACACCCCGGGGTTCCACTAGAGCGACGCCATCGGCCATAGCGAGGAGCGTGATGTCCCCTGATCCTCTCGGTATCGGGACGCCCCTGTTCTTGTACATTCTTATAGGTACCCGAAGATATCTTCCCGTATCGTTCGACACCTCCCTAGATAACTCTATCTCGGAGAACCTTTCAAGAGAGACGCGCTCTCCGGACAGTTTTCTCGCTACGGGATCGAGAAGGAACATCGTCATGAACGTGCACGAACCCGGGAATCCGGGTAGACCTACTAGGGGCTTATCGTCTATAAGGGCGAAGAACGTGGGCTTCCCCGGCTTTACTTTGAGGCCGTGAAAGATTATCTCACCGAGCTCTGATACCACCTTATAAGTGAGATCCCCGACTCCCTTTGAAGTGCCCCCTATCGTAACGTACAGATCGTATCCCGGTTCGCTTAACGCTTCCCTTATCTCTTCTTCATCGTCTCCCAAGCGCCTCCTTTTAGTCTCTAAGCCTAAGCTCTTAAGATAAGAGGAGACAGCGAACGAGTTGGATTCATAGAGCTTCCCCCTCTCTAATCTTTCTCCCGGCTCCACTAGCTCATTACCGATCCCTAAGACGAGAGCGCGTGGCTTCTTATATACGAGGACCTCGTCGAACCCTTGCGATGCTAATAGAGAGACCCTTATCCGATCCAAGCGCGTACCCTTTCTAATAAGTACCTCCCCCTTAGCGATATCACTCGCGGCCGGTTGGACGTTCATGCCCGGATACGCTCCCCTAAGTACCACCACGTTTTCCCCTTCCCTGTACGCGAATTCTATAGGGATCACAGCGTTAGCGTTAGCGGGTATCGGGGCTCCTGTAGCGACGTATGCAGCTTCGCCACGACCCAAAGCCTTATCCGGCCGCGTCCCCACGGGAACTTCGAACGCATATCTAAGCCTTATCGGCCTATCTTCCATAGCTCCGTAGACGTCTTGGGCGACCACGGCATATCCGTCCACGGTGGAGCGATCGAACGGAGGATGATCGATTATAGCTACTAAGTCCTCAGCGATCACGCGTCCTAGCGCTTCTTCTATGGGAACCTTTTCGACCCCTACGGGCTTAATACGGCTTAACGCGATCTCCAAGGCCTCCCGCGGGTCGAGGAGCTTAGCGTACTTCATCTCGATATGAACGTTAAACGTGATAAACGTAGTCGGGTGAGAGGCTATGGGAAGAAGAGTAAGGGGTACCGTTGATAAGCGGAAGAGGAAGAGCCGGTACGTAGTGAAGACCCCTAGCTACCTCTTTAACGGAATGAACTTATATGAGATTCCCGCGGCCGACCCGGAGCTTCTAATCGATAGGATAGTAGATATACAGCTGGGGGTCCTAAAAAGGAGCTTCGACGAGAAGGACCTTAGCACCATCGTACTCCTACAAGTAAAAAGGGTATCCGGAAATACCGCCTTTACCGAGTTTAAGGGCTTCTACATGATCCCTGATTACATACAGTCGAAGATTCATAGGGGGATCTCGAAGATCGAATGTATTAAGACCCTCCATACCGCCGACGGGGTAAAGGTGCGCATAAATACGATCGTAATAACCGCCCACCGCTGTAGGACTAAGGTAAAGGAGGACATTAGAAAGGCCGTGTTCAAGTATCGGTCCGAGAGGGTGCCCAAGATGAGCTTCGAGGAGTTCGCGAACTTCGTCCTATCCGGACTCCCCGAGGAGGAGATACACCCTATAGTACATAAAATATTCCCAGTGAGCGAAGTACTAGTGGCGAAGGTAAAGGTGCTATCCGATCCTACCGAGCGCACTCCTCAGGAGGCCCAGGCGACCGAGTGAAAAATAGAGTTTTATTAATAGCACTTCATGATCGTAGAACTCGCTGCGCTCTTTTGGGGCATATGTCTTCTTTTAGTGTCGATCGTTCCCTATAGGGCAAAGACGATCATAAACTCGCGGGACGTTTGGACCGTTATTCGGATGATACTCGTAATCTACGAGTCTCTTGAAGCTCCCCTCAGCTATTCTCACCTTTTCTCCCTCTTCGCCTTCTACTATTCCCTCATATATACGATATCAAGAAGCTCATCGCCGTACGGTAGCATAATATTACTCCTCTCCGCGATCGTCTTCGGCCTCTCAGCACGTTATGAATCGCTATTACCCCTAGGCTTCGCCCTATTCTTCTTGGGCTTCGTAGTATCTAAGAGCGGAGATTATAACGTGAAGCGGGAAGAGTTCATTGTAGGTGACGTAAGGAGGCTTAGGGAGATTTCGGAGGAGGACGATGCGGTCGTGGGGGTGATTCCGAACAAGCCCAAGTGCCTCTCTTATTCTATAACTTCCCTTTTCATACGGCTCTATAACGTAGCTTACGAGCCCCCTAACGGAGTCTTAGTATCTCTCGCCTCCTTATCTTACTCCATAATATTCGCGGTTATGCCTCGAAGGGTATTTTTGACGAGAACTCTCGCGCATCTTTATGCTGTAAAAAGCTACATTATGAGCTTCAAACGGACGACGAGATTCCTCAGATTCGTCTTCGGAACGATCGGGAGAGTCGACGTAGAAACCTTTATTACGGTACATAGGACCTTATAATATGGCCAAGTCCAGAGGAGGTAAGTCTAAGCTCCCTCTAGCCACTGTAAAGAGGATCTTTAGAGAAGCCCTAGGAGATGCTGATGTACGTCTTTCCGACGATGCTATGCAGATGCTCGTAAAGTACCTCGAGGACCTAATTAGGCAGATCGCCCCGATAGCATACGACATAGCTAGGAACGCAAAGCGTAAGACTATACGCAGGGAGGATATCGAGACCGCGCTTAAGGCTCTAAAGGGACCCGTGTGAGTTTTTTATGGATATTAACATACCTAAAGGGGTACGTGAACGGCTTCCGGAGAGGGCTTATGCGTTAAAAGAACTCATGGAGCGCATACGCGAGAGGTTCGAGTCTTACGGTTATCTACTTTACATCCCTCCCACGTATGAACATTCCGACTTATTCGTTCTCCGTTCAGGTGAGGAAATACGCGAGAGAATGTTCGTGTTTAGGAGTAAAAGCGGGAAGAAGGAGTACGCGTTGCGTCCTGAGGTCACGGCACAAATCGCGAGGAGCGTAGCGCTCGGTAAGATCTCTTACCCAAGACCCATACGCCTCTATTATTTCGCGAACGTCTTCCGCTATGAGGAACCTCAAAGGGGGCGTTATCGCGAGTTTCGGCAGGCTGGCGTGGAACTCATAGGCTCCTCAAACATCTTAGCGGACGCGGAAACTATAGCGCTATTAGAGGACTCCGTAGAGAGCGTGGGCGTGAGCGAATATATTATAGGTATTAACGACGTGGCGCTGGTAAGGGAATTCTTGAGGAGGTTCGTACCGGAGGGGTATGTTCAACAGGTACTTACCGCAATCGATCGCGTGAGGAGCTTGATGAGGCGCGGTCACGAAACGACAGTCGCTGAGGAGCTTAGAAAGCGTGGAATAGAGATAGACGTGAGTAAGATCGAGGAGTTCGTCTCGATCAAAGATCCGGCCGAGCTCACGCGCTTCGGTTTGGATCCCTCTAGGCTCTTAGAGCTCTTCGAGAAGCTGGAGGATATGGGAGTAAAGAGATACTCCTTTGAACCAACGATCGTGCGCGGTCTCGAGTATTATACGTCTATAGTATATGAGATGGACGTCCCTAAGCTCGGAGGTGCATCTCAGGTCGCGGGCGGCGGTAGGTACGATGAGTTAATAAGCGAATTCGGGGGCCCTAAAGAGCCTTGCGTGGGGTTCGCTATCGGTCTCGATCGCCTCTTAGAGGCTTCTAAGGTGAGTCCTAGAATACCGAAGCCGTTAGTTTACGTGATACCTTTAACGACTAAGCGTCTCGGTGAAATACTAAAGGCTTTACGTTCGGAGTTCGTGACGGTTCTAGACGTGAGCGGAAGGAAGCTCAGGAAGTCCCTCGTACGCGCTATAGAGCAGGGAGCGAGGTTCGCGATCATCGTGGGGGAGCGCGAGGTTAAGGAGGGTAAGGTAGTGTTGAAGGACTTAAACGAGAGAACGCAGGAGGTCGTGAGGATAGAAGAATTAGTAGGAAAGATTAAGGAAAAACTCGGCTCTTGATCTAAGGCTTAAGTTTAAGTTAACCGTTTAAAGGTCATGCCGGATTTTTCGAAGCTTATTTAAAAATCGCTTCTCTCACGTTCTTCGTTCTTATATTTGTAATAGTATTTCCGATGCTCGTACCGCTTCCTCACTAAATGCTCCGCCCTCGCTTTCATCTCCTTGCGTACCTCGGCTACCGGGAGATACACGGAGACGTATAGCGTTATTATCGCTAGGATTAACTCTAGGCCGGATATTAAGGAGGCTTCGTAGAACATTCCCCCCGTCCGCGGATAGTATTCCGCTAACTCTATGAATCCTATCGCTAAAGTAATAGAGAAGACGGACCAAAAGCTTCCTAAGAGAAACATGTACCTAAACCTTTCTCTGGACGTTTTTCCGCGCACTAAAGGGTGCTTGGGATAAGTATAAATGGAGTATACGAAGAGGGGGAGTAAACCTAAAACCACTAGGGACGAGAAGTACCCTATCATATACACGATCTTCATCAATAGCCCCATTATAACATAGAAAAGAGCATTTTTGTACGAAACTCGAGCTCAGAGAAGCCGCACCACATCATGGGATATCAGCAAAGACCAACCCTCATCATCGCTCTTTAATAAGGAGACGAACGATAATTTACTCGTTCTATTACACCACGAAAAACGCTCACTCTTTCTTTCTTCTAGATCCTAGCTTAGGGGAGAGCTTTAGGATCTTCCTTAATACGGCTTCACGAACGGCGGTCTTGAACACGGCCTTAATACGCTCGTCCGTCCTCTGGGGACTATCGGGCTTCGCTATCGTCTCGAAGATAGGTACGTTCGGTGGGAGACCTAATAGTTTGCGTAGTTCGGCTATGGATATCTTATTCGGGAGGTCGCGCTTGTTAGCTACAACGATCACGGGTATTTCGGTGAAGAGCTTACTCCCTAGGAAGTGCTTCAACTCGTTCCGAGAATATAAGTTCTCCTCGCGCCTCTCGGGAGTGTTCTCGCTATCCGCTACGAATATAATCGCGTCCGCATCCTTCAAGACCATCATTCTCTGGAACTTATGCCTCCTCTGACCGGGTGTCGTATAAACCTCGTATATTAATGATTTAATGCGAACGGGGACGTAATCATATTTAATAGTTCTACCAGTACGATCCTCGAACGATATCATCTCCCCTACTTCTATATCCTTACCTTTCTTCTCCGCAGCTTCTTTAAGGAGTTCTGTTATCCTTCTCAATATGGTAGTCTTTCCAGCGAACGTCGGACCATAGAAGACTACTTTAAAGTGAATCCTACCCTGAGAGTCGCGCCGCATATCTATCTTCTTGGGGTTTCGATATATTGGTTGCTTCCACCCTCGCCTTATTTTATCCTTCTCAAAAAGCGTTTTCGACTTAAGCGTTTAAGTTCCCTAATCATATGAAAGAACTACTTTCGGGTAACGAGGCGATAGCGATAGGAGCGCTAGAGGCGGGAGTAAATTTCGTAAGCGGATATCCGGGTACTCCTTCTACGGAAGTTATAGAAACGCTTCAGAGATTAGTCGGTACTAAGATATACGTAGAGCGGGCCACGAACGAGAAAACAGCGTTCGAACTAGCTTTGGGAGCATCTCTAGGAGGAGCTAAAGCGATGGCCACGATGAAGGCTCCGGGAATACTCGTCGCTTCAGATCCCATAGTGTCCGCGGCTTATTCAGGAACGCTCGGTAGCTTAGTGATATACGTAGCGGACGACCCGGGACCTCACACTACGCAAACGGAGCAAGATTCGAGACGGTTCGCGAGGCTCGCTAAGCTCCCATTAATAGAGCCGGCCGATCCTCAAGAGGCTAGGGATTATACAATAGAGGCCGTAAGGTTAAGCGGGAAGTTTGAGGCTCCTGTAGTCTTACGCTCTACGACGCGCGTATCTCATACTGTAGGGATCGTAGAACATGGGGAGCGGAAGATAGAGCCGTTTAAACCGTCCCGGAAGCGCATGCCTGAGCGTTTCGTACGCGCTGGTATGGCTCGGAATCGTGAGCGCCATAAGCGGATCTTAGAGGTATTAGAGGAGTACGCTAAGGAAATCGCTAGGTTGCACCGCATCGAGGGGTCGGGTGAGGACGTAATAGTGACGGTAGGCGTCGCTTATCATTACGTAAAGGAGGCGGTGAAGAAGCTGGGTGTAGATGTGAAGATCGTAAAGCTCGCCTCCTCTTGGCCCTTAGACGAAGGGTTCGTGAAGGAGAACTTATCCGGCCACAGGATACTCGTCGTAGAGGAACTTGATGGGTTCGTAGAGGAGGAAATAAAGGCGATAATCGGGCCGGAGAACGTAATAGGTAAAGAGCTCGTGCCCCAAATAGGAGAACTAAACGTGGACATAGTAACGGAAGCGATAGCTAAATTCCTAGGACTAGAGGATCCGAAGAAGAGGATACGCGAGAAGCCTAGGATACCCTCAAGAGCCCCGCCTCTATGTCCCGGATGCCCTCATAGGTTCTCTTACGTAGCGATCAAGAAGGCTTTAGGGGAGCTTAAATACAAGAGGTCGGAGGTCCCTATCTTCGGGGACATCGGATGCTACGCGTTATCCGTGTTGAAGCCCATCGAAGGGATAGATACGGAGCACTCCATGGGCTCTTCTATAGCGATGGCCGCCGGACTCAAGCTTTCGGGATACGATAAGCCCGTAATAGCTACGATCGGTGATTCTACGATAATACACGGAGGCCTTCCCGAGCTCATAGAGGCTTATCATAAGCGCGCGAACATCACCGTGGTCGTATTAGATAATCAAGTAATAGCCATGACGGGACACCAAGAGACTCCCGAACGGGACGTTACGGCCTCTGGTCGTAGAACGAAGCCGGTGAAGCTTGAGGATCTATTAAGGCCTGTGAGCGATCACTTACGGGTAGTCGATCCCGTAAACGAGTTCGAAAAAGCCGTAGAGGTAATGAAGAAGGCGCTCACCACAGAAGGTCTCAACGTCGTAATCATGCGCGCACCGTGCGTCATACTAGCGCTACGTAAGAAGATCATAGAGGCTAAGCCCCTTCGCGTCGATCCGGAGAAGTGTATCGGATGTAAGGCGTGCATACTAAACACAGGATGCCCCGCGCTCTATCGGGATGAGGAGAACAAGAAGGCGTACATAGATGAAGTGTTCTGCGTAGGGTGCGGGTTGTGTAAGAAATTCTGTCCCGTCGACGCTATCGTATAAAAAACTTATTTTTCTATGTATATCGCGAACTCGGGACATACCACCTCACAATAGCGGCATCCTATGCACTCTTCCGGATTAGTTACCTTAACAGGGTGGTACCCGAGCGCGTTAAGACGCTCCTTATCGATCTTCAGAATGTGTTTAGGACACACGAGAGTACAGTATCCGCATCCCTTACATAAGTCTTCGTTGATTATCGGACGAGGCATAGAGATCTCCTACGAGAGAGGATTAACGTTTGCTTCCCTTTATTCGCGAGCGTATCATAAAGTATATGGAGGCCTCGGGCGTCTTCGTATTCCTCCGCCTTTCCGGTGAATATAAGGTAAAGAACGGTATGCGGTCGTTCAAGGAATCGGAAGAGGGGCTCTTCCTAGAGTCCGATCGGATCCGCTATACGAAGTACTTAGAGATGAAAGTGCGGGCGTTCGTACCGAAGGAGAGGCTCTATGAAGATTGCCTATTCCTCATAGATCCGCGGGGAGGGAACGCTACGCTTGTGGATCTAAAAAAGGAAATAAAGTACACTTTCGAACTCAAGCGCGAGAAGCCGAGTAAGCTTAAGAACGTGAGCGTACGGTTCGAAACGAGGACCGGATGATGAATTTACCGGCGCCTGAACGAATGATGAGATGCACCACCGCTGAGTTTTTCGAGACGTTTTTGAGTCGATAATAATGAGAGTCTTATCGATAGACCTCTCAGATCGTTCTTATCGTTTCGAATCTATAGATTTAGATAGGTCTAAGTATCCGGGAGGGAAGGTCCTGGGGCTCTATTTATTACTAAAGAACTTAGAGAAGGATCCGATATACATCACTACGGGCACACTAGAAGGCCTCTTTCCGGGAGCGGCTAGGGCCGGGATGCACGCGATATCCCCGCTCACGGGAATAGTCTTGGACTCATACGCAGGAGGGAAGTTAGGGACGTACCTAAGATCCCTAAACATCGACGCGATAGAGATCGTAGGGGAATCGGAAGACCCTGTGTATGTAGTAGTACATAAGGACGGGGCGGAGTTTCACGACGCTAAGGACTTACGGGGTAAGGGAATATACGAGACGACTAAAATACTATCGGAAAGGCACCGCGGCTCCATAGCCGCGATAGGCCCGGCCGGGGAGAACCTCGTTAAGTATGCCGTAGTAATGGTAGATCGTGACCACGCGTTCGGACGTTCCGGTTCGGGCGCGCAGTTCGGGAAGCGTAAGCTTAAGGCGCTCGTCGTATCAAGGGCTTCAACGGAGGTGAAGGTGTACGATAGGGATGAATATAGGGAGGTGATACGCGAGATCACTAAGAGGTCGAAGGAGATGAGGATTCTACGCGAACACGGTACTCAAGCTACCCCGTCGTTCGCCGCTTCAGTGGGACAGATACCTGTAAAGAACTTCTACACGACGCGGCATAAAGAAGTAGATAAGATCTCCGGAGACGCTTTCAAGAGGTTCCGCGTGCGCTCCGAGTCTTGTCTTCCCTGCGCCATAGGGTGTCGCAAGATAACGAAAATAAATGACGTTGAGGTGAGCGGTCCGGAGTATGAGACGATAGCGATGACGGGGTCGAATAACCTAGTGTTCGATCCAAGAGCGATCATAGAAAACGGATACCTATGTAACGACTTAGGCCTCGATACGATCTCTACAGGTAACGTAATCGGCCGGTATATGGAACGGTTAGAGAGGTATAAGGGAGTAAAACGTCGGGGGGACCACGAGTTCCAGAAGGATCTCATAATTAAGATCGCTTATCGTAAAGACGTCGGAGACATACTAGCGGAAGGAGTAAAGAGGGCCTCTGAGATCTTGGGCGGTACTTTCTTCGCGGTGCACGTAAAGGGATTAGAGGCGCCCGCTCGGGATCCTAGGGGTCGCTTAGGAGCGGCATTAAGCTACGCTACCGCGGACGTAGGAGCATCTCACTTACGCGGCTTCCCAGATCGCGAGCCTCCCCGGGTATCCTTTAAGCGTAAGCACGTAGAGAGCCTCATAAAGAACCGCGACCGGAAGTACACTAAGGATTCCCTCATCGTCTGCACTTTCGTCCCTCGGGATCGGGAGCTAGCGAATAAGGCGTTCCATTCGATAACGGGCAAGGAACTAGATCCCCTAATAGGGCGGCGCGCGGAGAACTTGGGCAGGCTAATAAACTTAAGGCTCAAACCCGACCTTAAGGACGATATACCCCCTCGTCGGTGGGAACCCGTGCCGGACGGTCCCGCTAAGGGGATGAAGGCGTTCAAGGACGAAGAAGAGTTCCGCAGGGCGTTGATGTGGTTCTATGAGATGCGTCTACGGGACGAGAACGGGAGGCCTACGGAAGAGAGCTTAAGAAAAACTTCGCTCGAGGAGTTCTTGCACCTAATCAAATGAGCTTTTTATCGATCCCCTTCCTTACCTTGATCCTCATCGGGAGGCCGAACATCTGTCCGAACACGAACGCTTCTCCCGTCCTCTGATTAGAGAATACTTCGGCTATACTCCTAGGAAGACCGAAGAGCCTCGCGAGTCTCTCAGCGTCTCCAATAGCCGTGCGATGGACGATTAGGGAGTTTACTAAGGAGAACGCGTGAGGGTCCATGAACGCGGGTCTTTGTGATATCAAGACGAGAGAGAATCCGAACTTACGTCCTTGGGATGCGATCATACGTACAACCTTCTTCGTTAATACGGCCCCCGTGTCGTAATCCTTAGCCGGTATGAACGTCTGAGCCTCATCGATGAGGAATATGAGGCGGTTATCGGTATTGCGGAACTCGTCCGCGAGGTTATTATAGAGGACGCGCATGACGTACGAGATAGCTATGTCCTTGATCGTGTTATCTATACCCTTAGCCCCGCTCCCGCTTAGGTCTATGATCACGAGCGTGTTCCTCCTAGCGTACTCGATGAGTTGCTTCGGGCCGACTATGTTATCCTCAGGCCCGCTAGGGTAGCGAAGGAACTCCTTTATTCTATCTAAGAACGAGAACAACGCCCTCTTAGCGGCCCTCTTAGTGTTCGTAGTAAACTCGACCTGAGCGTCCTTTACGAAGTCCACGAGCCTCTCTATCTCCTCCCTCGCCTCTCCAAACGTGATGTTTCCCTTAGCGTATTCGTGTAATATAGTTAGAAGGTTCTCCGAATCCTCCTCATACTCGAATAGTCTCTCTATTAAGCTCCGATAAGCGCCGCTTCCGGAGGCTCCATAGAGTAATTTTACGATCGCCGCGAGCTCCGAAGGAGTATACAGTGGGACGATCCTCTTGCTTATCTCCCCCTCTTCGTACACGAAGTCTATCCCTAACACGAGCGAGTCCCTCCAGATCGAGCGTCTTAGGGATACGATCACGATGTCGTCCCGATACGTTCCCCGCGTCTCGTACTTATCTATCTCCCTATCCTTATCGCCATATGTGCTTACGTAATCACCGTGTACGTCGAACACAATCACGCTCGTGGTCACGTCCTTATACTCTCTAATCTCGCGCGCGTATCTAGCTATTCCCTCTATTAGAGCGCCCGCGGTGAAGCTCTTTCCGCTCCCGGTCGTGCCGACGATGCCGAGATGCATGTTGATCTTGGGCCGTAATATGAGACCCTCTAGGTCCTTCGATCCTATCACACGGCCGAACTTAAACGCGTCCTTGAGTTCTTCGTACTCCTCTCTTAATTTCCCTAGGACGTCCACTACATATCCTTTAAAGAGCACGTCCCGATCTTCCTTATCCAGCTGATACACCTCGGATCCGGGCGATGGGGGTCTACTAGGCCTATCTAAGCGCGTTACGTTTCCTTCTTCGTATACCTCGCCCACGAGCGAGAACTCCATGATCACCTGTCCCACGTCTATCCCTTCGAGTCTCCTTTCTACCCTACCCTCTTTCCTAAGAGCCTGATACACGCTCCGCTCTTCGAACAATACGTTCGTCTCCCTAGCGTTCGTCGTCAAGATCACGTGCTTAGACCTCTCGTCCTTTACGAGTAGGAGAGATCCTACGGCAAGCTCCTTCTTCCTATATAGCTCCTCCCCCCACCTCGTGAGCTCTATTTTTCCTCCGGATAATTCGACAGGGCTCAGAACGTATCCTACTATCTGCTTCCCGTACACGAAAAATAAGACCGCCGCTCCTAATTATTAGGATCCTTCTGATACCCACCTCAAGACTCTATAGAACATATTATAGAACGCCCTAGACTCCTCATCCGTGATCCTAGATAACTCATGGGCGAGTTGTAATACATTCGGTATCGATGCCCTTCTATCGTTTATCCGCACGTCTTCGTTCAAGAGCCGAGTAGGGAAGGAATCCGTGGACGTCTCTAAGACCACGGGCTTATGCATCGGGCTCCTCTGAACGTACCGTTGATACAAGCTTTCTGAGCTTCCGTCCTCGTAGCTAATCGTCTCTGGGCCGAACGGCCCTATTACTATAGGCCCGCTATATCCGTCTTCGCGTATTTTCTCTAGAACTTTAATGAGGAGAACGGCTTCGCTCACTTTACGCATCTCACGCAATTCCTCATCGATCTTCGGCAGGTCCCTCGTGAGTATTCCCCTTCTTATTCTCTTTACTATAGCCGCGGCCCTGCGGGAACGTATGAGCTCTATGCGGTTACGGAGGTTTACTTTAAAAGCCTCACTCTCGATCCTTATATCCTTCGGGGGGTTCACGAACGGCCCGTCTATGAGGACGAAGTCCGAGACGCGTAAGGCCTTTATAGCCGCCATAGCTTCGTCCGAGAGCATCTTTAGCGATTCCTCTTCGATCACCACGTCATCCTCATAATAAATAGTAATATGATCTCCGTCGTATGGTCCCAGGGCCCTAAGTTTATTCCCCTCCTGAATCGCGATCGTTACCTTAACGATTGTGAGCGGCCTTACGAACGCGGTGAAGCTCCTAAAGCTTCCGTCCACCCCGGCTATCCTTCCAGGAGGGCGCTCCGGTACGATATCTTCGCGTATTAGTCCCTCCCTCTCGAGGGTCTTAAGAACTTTAGAAACTAGATTCGTAGCGGCCTCCGTAGAGGATTTTATCCTCCGGATGATGTCCTTTATTCTCTTTACCCTATGTTCGAACGTACCTTCGTTCACCCTCAATCACCCTTAAGATCTTGGGTCTAGAAAGGTGCGCTTTATTATCCCTAACCTCTACAGTCCGCTCCGCCTCTACGGTTTTTCCCCGAAGTTCGAACGTTATGGGATCCGAATACACGCAAGCCGTACCGTCCGAAACCGTAACGTCCGACCTAGTGACCATATAAGATTCTATCTTATCGCACCCCTTCCGTCCGAGTATTTTAGCCTTTAATCTCACGCGCTTTCCCGACCGAGACTTGGGGTCCTCAACGATTTCCCTTAAGGTAACCATGTATATATCAGAGAGCGATCATACATGAACGTCATCATCGCCTCCGTGGGCGGACAGGGTGGATTAACCTTAGGTCATATCATCGCGGAGGCCGCTCTGATTGAGGGTCGTGAGGTCGTAGTGGGAGAGACGCTAGGCATGTCTCAACGCTACGGTTCCGTGGTCATATTCGTTAGGATCGACGAGGATAAGGCCCCTATAGTCCCTCTGAATGAGGGAGATATACTTATAGGAATGGAGGCGATAGAGGCGGTGAGGTATAGCGATTACCTCAAAGACGGTGGAGTGGTGATACTAAACGAGAGGATAATACAGCCGATATCGTCCGCTGCCGGGTTCGACGTCACACCAAAGCTCGAAGAAATAAAGGAATTCTTCTCCTCGTTCGCTCGCCTAGTATCCGGGGATTACGTTCGTATAGCTGAGGAGCTTGGTAACCCTAGGGGGTTAAACATAGTGATGCTCGCTGAGGCTTACAAGAACGGCCTCGACCTATCGAAAGAAGCGCTGGAGGAAGCTATAAGAAGGGTAGTGAGGCGCTATAAGGAGAAAAACGTGGAGATGTTCCGCTCGTTAATACGAAAGAATCCTCGCGACGTTATTTTTAATGCGCGTCCTTCTTGGTATCTGCGGTAGCATAGCGGCCTTCGAGGGTGTAAGAATGGTTAGAGAGATGAAAAAACTGGGGCGGGAAGTGGACGTAACGCTTACTGAGGAGGCGAGGCGCTTCGTATCTATAGAGGCCCTTAAGTGGGCGGCGGATAAGGTTTATGATAGTATATCGCCGAAAGCGGACCACGTCGAGGTACATCGTTATGACGCGGTAGTGATATATGCGGCTACGTTAAACACTCTCTCTAAGATCGCTAACGGAATAGCCGATACGGACGTGACGCTATTCGCCCAATCCGCGCTGGGATATGGGGTGCCGCTCATAGTAGTACCGGCTATGCATCGCATGCTTCGGTATAGGGCCCAGGAAGCCGTTAAGAAGTTATTATATTTAGGCGCACGCATCGTTTACCCTAAGCTCGTAGACGATCGCATGCACATCGCCGGTTTCTATGAGGTGATCGGGGAAGTATTAAGCGTACACGCTCATAGGAGGCCCAGGATACTCGTGACGGCCGGTCCTACGTTCGCGCATATAGATCCTATAAGGGTAATAACGAACCCGAGCTCCGGACGCTTAGGCGCCTACGTGGCGGAGAGGTCGCTAGAGAGATTACACCCCGCGGCGCTCATCACGGGAGGATACGTCATCCCGCGTTATCCTCAAATACCAGTAATTAAAGTGCGCACGAACGCGGAGATGAAGAAGGCTATACGGAGACTAGCCGAGTACTTCGATGCCCTCATAATGGCCGCCGCCCCCGCGGATTTCTACACGGATAAAAGCGACGTAAAGCTATCCTCGGATAGAGAGCATATAATTAAGCTAAAACCCGCGGAGAAAGTCATAGAGGGATTTAAGAGGGACTTCCCGAATAAGATTCTAGTGATATTTAAAGCGGACGTGGGGGAAGTCGTCGAGAAGGCTCGCACCCTTATGTTAAAATATTCGGCTGATGCGTGTATAGCGGATACGCCAGAGACTTTCGGAGGGGATTACGCGAGGGCTCGGATAGTGACTAAAGATGGGGTTGAAGAGTTCGAAGGCGATAAGAGGAGACTAGCGGATAAAATCGTAGACTTAGTTGAGAGCTTATGGATAAAAAACACGTCGTGAAAGCTCTCCTCATCCTTTTCTTCGTGCTCGTCTCCGTAGGGGGAGTACTCGCGATTGAGGTGCCCGTGTACATCTTAGGATACAACCTTCGGCCGATCGTATATATCTACATATCTTTAATAGTAGGGGCCTTATCCGCGATTCAAATAGCTCGGGTATTGGAAGCTATAACGGAGGGAGAGAGCCCCCCGTTCTTGCTCACCACATATTTTCGGTTAGAAGATAAGCCGAAGAAGGACGTAAATAAGGATCCGATAGCGTTTCTGGGGCTCATATTCCTCTTATTAGGAGGATACATCGTTCGGCCTCTAGCGTTTTTCTACGGTCTCTTAAAGATAATACACCTATGGCCGCCTAGGATGATTCGGATAAATATAGCGATGAAGCTTCTGTTATCGTACTTCCTCATCCTCATCGTAGGCCTCTCGATAGGACTCGCGTTCATAGAAAAAAGGTACGCTTAACGAGGCTTAGTATCTGTTTTATATACGCGACTATGAGCGCGCTCGTGAGCTTCGATTCTCCGTAGCGACGTTTTTTGAACTTATAAGGCACCTCGATCACGCGCTTAGGCCTACACATCACGAGGATCTCCAATAACAACTTCGGAACCCACGGCTCTATCTTATCACATATAACATCCCTACGCACGGCAAAGAACCCGCTCATGAGGTCTCTTATGTTCCCTACGATCGGATAGAAGAGGACGCGCGGTATAAGGCACGCCCCCACCGAATAAAAGTAGCGATATATTCCTGATAGCCCCCCAGGAGAGCCTCTAGGAACGTATCTTGAAGCTATTACTACATCGTATCCCTCGGAGATCTTATCTAATAATATAGGTACAAACTCGGGGTCGTGTTGTCCGTCCGCGTCCATTATTACTATAACATCCCCGGAGGACTCCCTTATGCCTTCTAACTGAGCGCTTGTGAGGCCGCGCTTTCCTTTCCTTATGACGATTTTTACGCGGTCCCTCCGCGGTATCGAAACGCGCCTCGCGACCTCCGCCGTACCGTCCGGGGAATCGTCGTCTACGATTACTATTTCCCGATCATATCCATCAAGATTCTCGGCTATCTTCGGGATTATCCGCCTTATGTTCTCCGCCTCGTTATAAGTAGCGAGGACAACGGAAACTCTCACTAAAATACGACCTACTCTCGATTTTTGATGTAATTAACGAGAAGGTACGCGCTGATGAAATCTATGATATCCACGCGATCTATGTTATAAGCTTCTACAGCTTCCTTCATGAGTTCTAACACGCCATCGGGATTCTTAGATAGCGTCTCGAGGATATCTAAGAACCATATGTAGACGGGCTTAAAGACGAACCTCTTATAGCTCTTCGGCTTCTTTTTGAGGTCCTTCTCGTATATTTCTAGGAACTCCCTAAGCGAGAGCTTCCCCAAACTCTCCGCGGTCTTTAGTACCTTTTGTACCTCCTTATAGTACACTGATGAGTATGACGGAATTCTAGGAAGCACGTCGAGGAAGGCGAAGACGAAGCGGAGTCTTTTCACGTTATCGACCTCTCCCCTTATTCTATCTACGATATCATGTATGTGCGCGGCCCGTTTGATATAGTATATCAACGCCTCGGCCGGACTCTGTATCTTCTTACGCTTGATTTCTACGAGGGTGAGATAGTGCTTATTACCGTAACTAAGGATGAACGCTTCATCCAATTCCCCTATTCCCTCGTATGGTGAGGAAGATAAGTCCGAAAGCAGGTTTTTCACGAATTTTATCTCGATCTTTTCTCCTCTCCTCTTTAGTATTTCTACTATGCTCTCCAAATATTCTCTGAGGAGCTCGTTCTCCACGTTACCCTTGATGTAGGAGCTTATCGAGATCGGATCGAATACGAAGATTTCCTCGTTCTCCACCTTATCAACGGCATCCTTTAGGCTATCCCCTAGCTTTATCTCTAGGAGCCTATAATATTCTTCCGGGAGGGCGTACGGATAATAGGTTCTAGGACACATCGCGACGTAAACGCGTTCTCCCATGGACATTGCTTTCTTAAGCCTTACCTCGAGGGTTATTAAAGACTTATACGCCTCCGGTATTTCCGCCTCCTCTACATCTACGACCGGATGAAGGGCCTCCGAGAGGAGTATTACGGGCTTCAGCGCGGGCGATTCCACATTTTCTACGACCCTTAAGGGATATATCGTACCGTTAGCCGACGCGAATATCATCCCCCTCTTAAGCGGCAAGATCAAGCCTTCCCTCAAGAACTTCTCTACCGTGCTACTATCGAACGTCTCCTCAAGCGTTTTCCTATCCATCACTAACCCGTTATCGATTATTAGCCTCAGTAACTTCTCCCTTAGCTCCGTCGATCTAACCGAGTGCCTCCGTCTCGCCTCCCTATTATTAGGCCTATTCTCGAGTTCCGAGATGTTTTTCTCGATGGCGTTTATCATATCCGTACCTCTAATCCCGTGTAGCGCATGAACGAACAGCTCTAAGAATCTACCTCCTCTATTCCTAAGCTCCTCGTCTAGGATCTTGTACGTCCTCTTTAGTAAGTTCGTGACGAAGGTAATCGTATCGCTATTCCTCTTTTCTATCTCTAGCCCGGGTACGTTTATAGGATAGCTATTTAGGTACACCGTAAAGTCCCTGTATCCCTCGGGTTTTATGTCGTAGAATATCTTCGAGACCTCCGCTTCGAGATCCGAAAGAACCTCAGAATATACCTTATAAATCGAGAAGAAGACGGAAGCGCTATAGCTATCGACGTCGAACACCTTGTCCGGCGCCTCGATTTTTACTCTTCTCCTAGGGAAGTTAAATGCCGTAATTATAGAGTCTCTGGGACCAAGCTCGGACTCTATCTTATTCTTCACGTTCCGGTCTTGGCAACATATTAGCGACGTAAAGAAGCCCTTCCCATCCGTTAACGCCCCTATGGTTTTAACTAGCTGAGTCAGAAGTCCGTCTAGAACGGAGGTATTTATCATCTTAACGTTCTCCACCTCGTCCGTATCTAGCTCATAATAGTTCGGTAATCTGTAGCTAAAACCCATACCATGATCGATCTTAACGAGATATGGAAGGGCTAGCGGGAGGAAGCCGTTTTTATATCCCTCGCGTAAACGTATTATCCCTAACGGCCGATACCCGAGTACGAAAAAAGAGCTAATAAACTTAATTGATCTCATGGTCTCGATATATAAGCCGTTATATTAAAAATCAAGATCTTAGTTTCTCCGGGGCGATGTAGTAGACGAACCTCGAGTTCTTTACCACGTAAGTGAGCTCTCCCTTCTTAACTAGATCCTCAGCGAGGGAGCGAACGGTGCTTACCATGACCCCGTACTTTATGGCGATGGACTGGGGAGAGGCCCCGTTCTTAAGGTCCCTTATAATCTTTTGAAGGTACTCTTCTGGAATCTGGAAGTCGCGCAGGATCTTCTTATACTCGATCTTCCTCTTCCGCCTCCTCTCTACCTTTACCCGCTCCTTGGGCATTTAACACCCATAATGATCGAGTTGTTTATCTTCCTTCTCGCGGGAGATTAGGCAAAATATTACGGTTCGGAAATTTTATGGTCACGATCGTAAAGCTAGGAGGTTCCTATATAACCGATAAAAACAAGCCCGAGTCTATTCTTGAGGATCGTTTAGAGAAGATCGCTAAGGAGCTTTCCTTCGTTCCCGGACCTAAGATCGTGATACACGGGGGTGGATCGTTCGGACATTATTACGCGTTAAAGTACGGCATAGATAACCCGATAGGTATATCTAAGACTCGCATGGCCATGTATAAGCTCTCGATGAAGGTGTGCGAATACCTAGATAAATACGGATTAAGGCCCGTGATATTCCCTGGAGGCTCCCATTTCATTATCCGCTATATCGACGGCAGGCGCATTCCCACACCCGTGAACTTCTACCCGATCGAGAGGACAGCGATCATGGGAAACACTCCCGTGACGTTTGGAGATATAACGTTCGAGGTCTCTAGAACCGCCTCGAAGCCCACGATTATATCTGGGGATGAGATCGCGTACGCTATATCCGCTTACACCGTTATGAGGTACTCCTCTAGGGTCTTCATGATTTCGGACGTACCCGGGGTATACGTAAAGCCGGGAGGGCCCCTCATAAAGAGAATAAAAGTGTTGAGTAACGAGTTCGTGGACGAGAACGGTAATACAGGTAGCTTGGATGATATAGAATTTCGGGACGTGGGTGACGCTACGGGTGGGATGAAGGCGAAGCTAGAGCGGGCGATGAAGATAGCGAGAAAAGGCGTTAAAGTAATAATCTCGAACAGCATCTTAGAGGCGTCTAGAGGAAGAGGAACGATAATAGAATTTTAAAAATCATTCGGATCCCTCTTTCTCCCGACCCTCGTCCACCTTCGTTAAATCGGCTCCTCTGGTCTCGGGTATTAGAGCGTACATGATGATACCGCTAGTGAAGGCCGCTATGGAAGCGAGCGATATGACCCTTACTAGAGGCCGCCCGAGAGTCTCGTGTAGGTATCCTCCTAGCGGAGGAACGATGAAGCTCACAGAGCGACCTATGTTGAACGATAATCCGGCCGCGGTGGAGCGTATCTTAGTCGGGAAGAGCTCGCTTAGGAACGCTCCGAATCCGGACCGGTATCCGGTGAAGTATCCTACTAGGAATCCGGCTACGATTATCGGCTTAGGGGCTATCCCGGCGGCTAGCTGACTCTTGTACACGCTTAGTAAGTGGGTCGTGATGATTACCATAATAGCCTCGGAGAACGTGAATATGACCCGCGCGGGCTTGCGCCCGATATGGTCCTGTATGTACCCGTAAGTTAGATATCCTAGTAACGCCCCGATCTGAGTTACGAAGAGCCGAGAGGTGATCTTCTTGATCTTCACTCCCATATCCGCTAGCGCTTCGGGTAGCCGTACCCGGAAGAACCGGTAGGAGAACATCGTGATCACGTCGATGATGATAGCGATGAGGAGGAGCTTGATGACCCTAGAATTCTTAAGTACCTCTAGCTGCTTCCTTATAGGCTCCTTATAAGCTCCGCGAGATAACCGTATGGGGCTTTCGGGCACTAGTAATAGTATACCTATCGCTACGAGTATTCCGGGGATCGTAGCATACGCGAATAGGTCGTACCGGTTCATGATTACCTGTACCTGAGTTAGTCCCTCAGCGGCCTTAGCTAGAGCGGAGTTATAATTAGCGGGATAAGTTTCTACCTTTCCTAGGAAACGTACCCGAGCGATAGCGGTGAAGAATCCTATAGGCCGTCCGGTCTGAGCTATGCCTATAGCAGTACCGCGGCGCTCCGGTAACACGGTCTCGCTCACGAGTACCATTCCGCTAGCCCGCTCTCCTCCTACTCCTAACCCCATGATGAAGCGGAACGTGAGTAGCATAGCGATAGCCGCATGGGGTCCCCGGTTATAATCGGCAGCGAACTTTACGAAGTATATCGCTCCGGTAAATATCGAATATATGAGCACGCTCCGGAATAGCGCCTTCTTACGTCCTATACGATCAGCCACGAAGCCGAAGATGATCCCTCCGATTCCCGAGGCTAACAGGGCGGCTCCGAGGATGAGTCCCTTAACGCTCTTCGATAGATAATAGTTGAACTCTATGGCCATCCGGTATCCTATATGCGTAATAAGCATCGATAATAGCATCACGTCGAAGGCGTCGAAGATCCGTCCGAGAAGTACGAAGCCCGTAACGCGCCGTCCGTTTCTCCCTAGGTCTAGTTTGGCTTTAAAGGACATTCGTTTGTTTCGCGGGTTTAACAAAAAACCGTTTTGATTCGCATCGAGCTATGTTCGAATCGCGTTAATGAGAAATTTTTATAAAAAGGTAACCGGTCCTTCACGCTTTAGTTATTAATTTCACGCTTTTTTCCTTTAGTAATGTACAGAAAAACGGAAATATTAGAAAACGTAAGGCGTTTTTCTTTTATACTTCGCGCTTTCAGCAACGAGGCTTATAAACTCGCTCAAGAACGTCTAGATCGGGGCAGGGACGAGCGGATAGAGTATCAGAAACAAAAGCTCGTTGAACTCGTGAACGATCCGGCCACCCGCTTCGTGAACACTCTTCTAGCTAAGAGAATACCGGAGGGAGAAAGCGCTGAGGAAATAATA
>Ga0256838_1000493_pt1 | contig 23915 bp, 23 predicted proteins | sample 4571419metaG_FD_185978 | JGI IMG/M metagenome (GOLD analysis project Ga0256838, IMG submission 185978) | Hydrothermal vent microbial communities from Guaymas Basin, Mexico - 4571-419 | ecosystem: Environmental > Aquatic > Marine > Hydrothermal vents | place: Mexico: Guaymas Basin | collected...
ATACTTATAAACTTCCGCAAGGTTTAACGCTTCTTTTAAATTAACCGTTACGATATTCGTTTTTTTATTTTTTAAAAACTCATACACTTTTGCCTGCAAGGTTATACCTTTAAATCAAGATTTTTAAAATAATCTAGGTAAATTCAAATCTCTAAATTACGCCGTCTTTATCAAGTTCGTTTTTTGCTTCTTTTACACCCTCTTCAAGACGACTTAAAGCCTTTTCAAAGTTTTTTATCTTTAAAAGCGCTTCACTTTTTGTCATAGCTTTATTCCTTCTTTTAAAACTTTATCTTTAAATTCTTCGCTCATTTCATCAAAAAAAACTAAATCCACACTGTAAAGTCCGGCAGCCTTATCTACTTTTTCTTTAAGTTTTCTTTTTCCCCTAAAATTCAAATCAATATCCACCGCAATATCAATATCGGAATTTTTAAGATTATCCCCTCTTGCGCGCGAACCAAAAAGATATATGGCTCTTGGATTGTATTCTTTTAAAATTTCAACTATTTTTTTAATTTTCTCCACTTTAAAAACTCCTCCACAACGCTAAAACTTCCAAAGACAAGCATAGGCTTTTCTATCCCTCTAAAATCCAAAACCTCTATTCCAAGATTCATAGCCGCTTTTTTTATCCTCTCTTTATCTTCAATCCTCTCATTATCAACATCAATCAAATAGAGTTTATTAATTTTTGGCTTTAAAATTTTTAAAATTTCTTTGTAATTCTTATCAGAGTATGTATTATAAACAAGATTTACTTTTTTATTTAAGTTTTTAACTATCTCCCTTGCCGCAAGCGGATTATGCCCAACATCCACCCACACCTCATCCTCAATCTCTTCAAATCTTCCAGAAAGCTTTAAGTCTTCTAAGTCCTCCAAAGAAAAAGAGATACCCCTTTTTTTAAGATAACTCATTGCCAAAAGATAATTATCAAACAAAAAAGGGGCAAATTTAAAACCCTCTCTTAATTTTTCTATCTCTTCAAGCTCAAAAAAATCAAGATAGTGATAAATATCTGCTTTTGGCTTTAAAAGTTTTGCAAATTCAAAAATACTCCCTCCCCCAACACCATTTATCTGCTTACCGATAATTGCCTCATTTTGAATAGAGTTTAATTTAGTAGTCGCTATCTCTTTTATTGAATTTCCAAGGAAATTTTGGTGGTCAAAGTCAATTGTAGTAATTAGAGAAATCTCTTTTTCAAATACATTCGTAGCATCAAATTCCCCTCCAAGCCCAGCTTCTAAAATCACAAAATCAAGCCCCTCAAACGCCAATGCCCCAAGAAAAGTAGCATACTCAAAATAGCTAAGAGAGTCTAAAACCTCCTTTGGCAAAAGAGATTTTAACCTATCATTAACCTCTTTTAACTCCTCATCACTTATATATCTTCCGTTTATCCAGATTCTCTCATTAAATTTTAAGATATGAGGGGAAGTGTAATGCCCAACACTATAACCCCTTTTTAAAAGAGTATGAGCCAAAAACCTCCCGGTTGAACCCTTGCCATTTGTCCCGACAATATGAATAACAGGGGCTAAGTTTAACTTCTCTTTAATCAAACTATAAGCTCTTGGCATTCTTAAATAATCAATCTCTTTATAAAAAAGTGGCTTAGAGTTTAATTCACTCACACTCATTTGCACAAACCTTATCCCTTCCGCTTCTTTTTGCCATATAAAGCCTCTTATCAGCAAGTTTTAATACCTCTTCTTTTGAATCAACTTCATTTCTACTTGCAACTCCCCCAGAAATAGTCACTTTTAGATTATACCCTTCACACTTAAAGTCATGATTTTTAATAAGATTTTTTATCTTTTTAGCATATAAAAAAGCTCCTTTTAAATCACTTGATGGCAAAATAGCCACAAATTCTTCCCCTCCATATCTCCCAACAAAATCCATAATCCTTGAATTTCTCCTTAAAATCCTCCCAATCTCCCTTAATACACAATCTCCAACCAAATGCCCATAAGTATCATTAATCCTTTTAAAATAATCCACATCAAAAAAAACGACTGAATATATCCTCCCATACCTTATAAACTCAGCTTCTCTTTTTTCAAGCTCCTCTTCCATTGCTTGGCGATTACCAATACCAGTTAGATAATCAATTTTAAGTTGCTTTGATAACTTCTCAATTTCATACTCTAAAAGTCTTATCTTCTCTTTTAAAAGAGAAATATTCTCATCCTCTTCTTTTAATGCGGAATTTAATGATTCAAGTTCCTCATCCATTGAAACTACAACTTTTAAAAGTTTATCTTTTATATTATTATCATCCTCTTTCTCTTGTAATTCAACATTTATCTCTTTAATTTTATTTTGAGAGCCGTTTACTTTTTTTAAAATATTAAAAATTCTTTGAGAAATTTTCTCTACAATTCTATCTAAATCGCCAAGTTTTTTCTTAATCTCTTTTCTATCAATCTCAACTCTTTTATCAGTTAAATATTTTATCTCCTCAGCCGCTTTAAAAAGGAGAGATGGATTTTTATTCAACTTCTCTTCAAACTCCCTTAACTCCTTAAACTTCACCCTCTTATAACTTGGCAAAAGTGCGTAAATAATACTATCTTTTAGCTTCATACCTAATTCCATCTTTTGTAATTTTTGCAAAAAGCTCTCTTAGCGCATTAACGCTTGCTTCTTTTATAGCATTTAATTTTGCTTCATCTGTAATAACAGAATCATCCGTCACTCTAAAATCATAACTCCCGCTTGAAGAGTAAAACCTAACTTTTTTATGTTTATCAACGACTTTAACTCTTAATACAACATCTGCTCTATAAGCTATTGGAAATCCATTTTCATCATAATCAATAGGCGTTAAATGAGAAGAGTTTGAGACAATTTTTAACTTAGTATCACAATTATCATCAAAGCATACCTTCTTATCTAAAATCGTATAAACAGAATCATTCAAAGCATCTTTAAAAAAGATATCCTCTCTTGGAGAAGAAGGGTCAATTTCAGCTATTGTCTTAACTCTCTTTCCAATAAGTCTATCTTGATAAACCTCACTTGGCTTATATCCACACCCTATAAAAAAAACTAAAAAAAGATAAATCCACCTCAGGACTTATCCTTTTACAACAAAGTTAATAATTCTTTTTGGCACAAAAATCTCTTTAATAACTTCTTTTCCTTCAATATACTTTTTAACCGCCTCTTTTGCCATTTTTATAGCTTCTTCTTTGCTAATCTCAGCAGGAAGTAAAATTTCAGCTCTTTTTTTACCATTTACTTGAATTGGATAGTTAATTTCATCTTTTTTAAGAGCCTCTTTATCAATCTCAATCTTGCCAAAGTTATTTCTATTAAATAACTCTTCACTAATCTCACTTGCAATATGAGGAATAATCGGTTCAAGTACATTCATCAAAATCCAATACCCCTCTGTATAAACGTCTTTATTATCAATCTTATTTAAAGCATTTAGCGCTTCCATACTTGCAGCAATTAAGGTATTAAAAGCAAAAGTTTTTTCATATGTCTCTTTACTTCTTTTTAACACTTCATAAACTTTTCTTCTTGCTTCTTTTTCATCTTTACTGAGTTTTGAAGTGTCAACATGAGGCTTTTTATCGGTTTTGTAACATTTAGAAGCGTTTTGATAGAGTCTATTTAAAAATCTATAAGCCCCCTCAACCCCGCTATCGCTCCATTCAAGCTCAACTTCTGGCGGTGCAGCAAACAGAATAAAAAGCCTTGCCGTATCGGCTCCATATTTTTGAATAATATCTTGTGGATTTACCACATTTCCTTTACTTTTACTCATTTTAGCACCATCTTTTAAAACCATTCCCTGGGTTAATAGCTTTTTAAAAGGCTCATCAACACTTGCATACCCCAAATCACGCAATGCTTTTGTAAAGAACCTTGCATAAAGAAGATGCAAAATTGCATGTTCTATCCCGCCGATATACTCATCAACCTCCATCCAATACTTTTCATCCTCTTTTCTAAACGGTACATCTTTATATTTGTGAAAATCACTGATATATCTAAACTGATACCAGCTGCTTTGAATAAATGTATCCATCGTATCAGTTTCTCTAATAGCATCCCCCCCACATTTTGGACATTTTGTATGTTTCCAGGTAGGATGTTCTTCAAGCGGGTTCCCACTTCCAGTAATTTCCACATCATCTGGTAAAGTAACTGGTAAATTTTCTATTTTTTCAGGAACAATCCCACAACTCTTACATTTAATAAAAGGAATCGGTGCCCCCCAATATCTCTGACGACTTATCCCCCAATCTCTTAATCTATAATTAATCTCTTTTTTCCCAATCCCAAGCTCTTCAAATTTCTTAATAATAGCTTCTCTTGCTTCTTTACTTTTCATTCCGCTAAATTCACCGCTATTGATTAAAACCCCATCTCCTGTGTAAGCTTTTGTCTTATCAAGCTCACCATCTTCTGGCTTAATTACCCATTTAATAGGAAGGTTATATTTTTTTGCAAACTCAAAATCCCTCTCATCATGAGCTGGCACTGCCATAACTGCACCGCTTCCATAATCCATTAATACAAAATTTGCCATCCAAACTGGGATTTTCTCTTTTGTTAGAGGATGAATTACATCAATTCCAAGATATACCCCCTCTTTTTCCATAGCTTGACGCTCTTTTGGTAAGATTGAGCGAATATGGCGAACTTTTTTTTCTGTTTCTTTATCAAAAAGCCCGTTTTCAAGCATATAATCAATAATTGGATGTTCTGGTGCAAGGGCTGAGTAGGTTACTCCATAAATTGTATCAGGACGTGTTGTAAATACTTCATACCCATCAAAAGCGTTATTTAATTTTTCTTTACTTTTATCTGATAGGTTAAATTTAAATTTAAGCCCGCTACTCTTTCCAATCCAGTTTTTTTGCATTGTCAACACTTTATCAGGCCAGTTGCCTTTTAATTTCTTATCTATATCCTCTAAAAGCTCATCAGCATACTTTGTAATTTTGATATACCACCCTGGAAGCTCTTTAATTTCAATTTCATTATCGCATCTCCAACACTTCCCATCAATTACTTGCTCATTTGCCAAAACCGTATGACAATGCTCACACCAATTTACTTTTTGGGTGCGTCTTTCTAATAGCCCGTTTTCATACATTCTAATCAAAAACTCCTGGTCCCAGCGAGTATAATCCGGATCTGATGTTGCAAATTCGCGGTTTTTTGAAAAAGATAGTCCAAGCCTAAACAATTCATCTCTCATCTCAGCAATGTTTTTATAAGTCCACTCTTTTGGATGAACTCCGTGTTTTATTGCGGCATTTTCAGCCGGCATCCCAAAACTATCCCACCCAATTGGATGAAGAACATTATATCCAGCTTTTCTATAATACCTTGCAATAGCATCACTTATTGTATAATTTCTAACGTGCCCCATATGAATTTTCCCACTTGGATATGGAAACATTGAGAGGATATATTTTTTTGGTAAATTCTTATCTTCCTTTGGCTCATACGCTTTTTCTTTATCCCAAATTTCCTGCCATTTTATCTCAATCTCTTGTGGTTTATACTCTCTCATTTTCTACTCCCATGTATCTTTTGCTTTTGCTATTTCTATAAAACTTAAAATTATCGTTACAACATTTGCAATTAAAGCCCCTATTGCCATTGCATATGCAGATTGAAGGTCATTTTTAATTTCAAGATAAAAAAATGCGGGAATTAAATGCAAATCAGCCACTAAACTTGCAGCAAAAAGCTCAGCGGCTACTATGTTTCTAATTCCAATTTTTAAAATAGTTGAGATTAAATTTAGAGTTAAAGCGACAAAAAGAGCAACTTTATTATGGTCATATAAAAATCCAGCAACACTCGTTAAGCTCATAAGCTGAAAAAAGACATAAATAACTTTTCCCCAATCCATTTTACCTCCTTAAACTACTCCACCTTGATACATCTGGCGTAATTTTTCTTTTTCTCTTTTTCTTTTTTCAATCTCGGCAAGTTTCTTCCTATACTCATCAACTCTAAATCCAAGCCACATTAAAAGAGGAGAAGCAATAAAAATTGATGAATAAGTCCCTACAATAATCCCAACAAGCAATGTAAAGCTAAAAGGTTTTATAATCTCTCCTCCAAATAAAAAGAGAGTCAAAACAACAAAAAAAGTTGTAAGTGAAGTTAAAACGGTCCTACTAAGAGTTTTTGAAATTGCTATATTAATAATAGTTGCCAAATCATTTAACTTTGTATTTTTAACCTCTTCCCTAATCCTATCAAATACAACAATCGTATCATTTAAAGAGTATCCCATTAAAGTTAAAATCGCCGCTAATACATCAAGGTTAACTTCAATATTAAACAAACTAACAGCCCCCATTGAGATAATTGTATCGTGAAAAAGAGCAAGCACAGAAGCTAAGGCAAATCTCCACTCAAATCTAAAAGAAACATAAATCAAAATCCCAATAATTGCAAAAAGAAGCGCTTTTAATCCTTTTTCTCTTAATTCATTCCCAACTTTTGCCCCTACAATATCAACTCTTCTAATCTCAACCTTACCAAGAGGAGCTAAAAGATTTTTTATCTCTTGACCAATTGACTTCTGAATATCTCCTGTTACATTTTTTACAGAGAGTCTAATTAAAATATCGCTACTTCCAAAGGTAGTAACATTTGCTCCACTAAACTTTTTACTAATAGCATTTCTAACTTCACTAATAGGAACTTTTTTATCAAACCTAACTTGAACTTCAACTCCTCCTTTAAAATCAATCCCCCAGTTAAAACCTTTCGTAAGAATTAAAAAAAGACTCGCCATTACAAGAACCAAAGAAATTGAAGCAAAGATTTTTGCTTTTCCCATAAAATCATAAACTTTATTACTACTAAAAAACTCCATTTTATTCCTTCATTCCAAAATGTCTTGGAGTAATTTTTTTACCACTTGCAAGCAAATACTCCCAAATCCCGTGAGTCCCAAGAATTGCTGTTAGCATACTTGCCAAAATACCAATTGCCATAGTAATTGCAAATCCTTTAATAGTCCCCGTTCCATACGCAAAAAGGGCAATCGCCGCAATTAAGGTGGTAATGTTTGCATCCAAAATCGCACTCATAGCATTCTCATACCCACCCTCAATCGCTTTTGGAATAGGTACTCCTTCTCTTATAAGCTCTCTTATCCTCTCATTAATAATAACATTCGCATCAACCGCCATCCCAACAGTTAATACAATACCAGCCATTCCAGGAAGTGTAAGAGTTGCACCAAAAAGAGCCATAATTGCAATAATTAAAAATAGGTTAACTATCAAAGCAATATCGGCAATAATACCGGCTAAATTGTAATACCACGCCATAAAAATTACAACTACAACAAATCCGGTAATTAACGCTATCATAGATTGTCTGATACTATCAGCTCCAAGACTTGCCCCAACACTTCTTTGCTCTAACAAAACAACAGGAGCCGGTAAAGAACCGCTTCTTAGTGCAATTGCTAAAATATGAGCTTCATCAGGGCTTGAAACGGTAATCTGACCGCTTCCACCACCAATTCTCTCTTGAATTACCGGAGCTGAATAGACTTTATTATCAACGACAATTGCAAGTCTTTTACCAACATTCTTACCAGTTACATCTCCAAAAATTTTTGCCCCTTCGCTATTTAGAGTAAAGAAAATAGCTGGCTGGTTTGTTTTTTGAGTAAATCCAACCGTTGCATTAACTATCATACTTCCATCAAGAACGGGCGGAGTTTTTAAAAGCCACTTTCTGTTTGGATTGTTTTTATCCGGAAGCAAAATATCCCCATACTTCTTAGCTTCTTGTTTGGTAGTTGCCTGATGTTCATCATCAACTAAATAAAGTTCCAAATGAGCAGCACTTGATATTAATTTTTTGATATTTTCTTTTTCTTTTTGAGTCTTAACCCCCGGAAGTTCAACAACAATTTTATCCTTGCCCTGTCTTGTAACACTTGGCTCTGTAAGCCCAAAAGCATTAAGACGGCTTCTGATTGTTTGGATAGCAAGAGTTATTGCATCCTCTTTTGTTTTTTGAATCTCTTGCGGAGTTAAAGAAACTATATATTCAACGCTTTGCCCTTTTAGTTTCTTTTTAACTTCAATTCCTTTTATACTCTTTAACTCTTCATCCATCTTTTTCATATCATCTTTATCAATAAGTTCAAAAAAAAACTTATCTCCGCTAATTTTAAAATTGTCAACAAAAAGCTCTTTTTTCTCACTAATGTATTTAATTGTAGATGCAATCGATTTTAACTTATTTTTAACTGCTTCATCTTGCTTAACACCTAAAACTAAATACATACCACCTTGTAAATCAAGACCTAAATTCACTCTTGGCTTTGCACCTATAAAAGAAGGGATAGTAAAGGCTATCCCAAAAATTGCAGCAACTATAAAGATAACTAAGCGATAATTAAGCTTTTTCATCATTTAGCTTTCTTGCTACGGCCGCTTTATCAAGTTTTACTTCAACATTATCAGCAATCTTAACCTTTAAAAATTCCGGTTCGTTTTTAATAACCTCAGCATAAATTCCACCAGTTGTTATAATTTTATCGCCTTTTTTAAGGCTCTCCACCATCTCTTTGTGTTTTTTTGCTTCTCTTTGTTGTGGTAAAATTACAAGAAAGTAAAATACCGCAAATAAAATAATAAGAGGAAGTAACGATGCAATTAAACTTGGTTGATTGGCTGCCTGCTCAGCATATAAAAAATTCATTTCAATCCTTTTTTAAACGATATTTTAACACAAATTCTTTAATTTCAGCAATTCTTTTATCTTTACCTATTTATTTATATGATTTTAAAGAAATTTTTCTTATTGAGATTATAAACGAAATTTCAATATTTTTTGGATTTTACTTTTTAATTACAAAAAGAGCCTCACTCTTTTGGTTTGGATTTTTTAGTGCGCTTTTTTGGTTTTGGTGGGTTGGACTTAGTTTTAGGTATTATAACCTCTCATTTTTAGTCCCTTTTATCAGCCTCTTAATTGCACTTGGGTATGGAGGAATTTTTTGGATAGTGGAAAAGATAATTCTTTATTTCTCAAAAAAGCTCAAAAAACTCTATCCTCTTCCTTGGAAAAAGATTTTGCTTATCTTTTTTATTGTATTTGGACTTGAATATTTTAAACCCTTTACTTTTGACTGGCTTAAATTTGACATTTTATTTTTATCTTTTAACCATTTTTTAACAAAATGGGAATTTTTAATTTTTTTAATTGGATTTTTATTTATAAATACTCGCTTTTTCTATCTCTCTTTCTTTTTTATAACTATACCAATCCTATTTTCAAATCCAACTTTCCCAAAAAACAATATCCCCTTAAAAATAAAGCTAATCTCAACTAATATCCCCCAAGATAAGAAGTGGGATAAAAATTATATTCCAATTGAGATAAAAGAAAATTTTGAATATATAAAAAAAGCCATTAAACAAAAATACGATATTATTGTATTACCAGAGAGTGCTTTTCCCCTTTTTTTAAACCACTATCCAGATTTAATGGAAAAACTAAAACTCCTCTCTAAAAAAATCACTATCATAACAGGAGCTTTGCACGAAAAAGGAAATAGATTTTATAACTCCTCTTATATTTTTGAAAACGAAAAAGTTACAATCCTTGATAAACATATCTTAGTCCCTTTTGGAGAGTATATCCCTTTTCCAATTTTCCAAAAAGAAATAAACAATCTCTTTTTTGATGGAGCAAGCGATTATGCAACCTCTCCTAATTTTAACACATTTAAGATAAAAAATATTCCATTTATAAATGCAATATGCTATGAAGCTACAATAAAAGAGCTTTACAAACTCCCCCCAAAATATATAATAGCCCAAAGCAATATGGCGTGGTTTATGCCATCTATTGCCCCTGTTTTACAAAAAATGCTAATTGAATATTACGCCAATAAATATCAAAAAATAGTATTTCACTCTCTAAACGGATATAAAAGCTATATAGCAAAACCAATTATAAAGAGGGGAAAATGAACATATTAATCTCAGCCAACAATACAAGTTGTGGTAAAACCTACACAACTTTAAAACTTATTGAAGCATTTAGCAAAGAGGGATTAAGGGTTGGGGTTATGAAGCCGGTTGAAACCGGGGTTAGTAAGAGGACATATGATGGAGAGGCGCTTTTTAACAAAGCCAAAAAATTCAATCCTCTTTTAAACAAACTAACTATTGATGATATTGTACCAATAAAACTCCCACTCCCCGCTGCTCCTATTGTAGCTGGGGAAGTTGATTTTGAGAAGATACAAAAAGCCTATAATAAAATAAAACCCCTTTGTGATGTGTTGCTGATTGAAGGAGCCGGGGGGCTTTTGGTACCAGTTAGTGAAAATTTTAAAATGATTGACTTTTTAGAATTTTTTAATGCAAAGCTTTTTTTGGTAATTGCTTCAAAACTTGGTATGATAAATGACTTTTTGTTAAACAAATACTACCTTGAAAGCCAAAAAATCCCATATACATGGGCTATCAACCTTTTTGATGAGAGTTATTATGAAATCTCTCATCCTTTTATGAAAAAATTTAACCCTTTGATAATCCAAAAAGATATGGATAAAATTGTAAAAAAGTTAAGGAGCAAAAATGGAACTTAAAACCCACAAAAAGTACGATAAAAAATTTGGGGAAGTAGTTGAGCTAAAAGAGAACTTTGCAAAAGTAAAACTAAAAACAACCGCTGATATGGCGGTTGATGAAGAGGGATTGGTGCATGGGGGATTTACCTTCTCAGCGGCTGATTTTTGTGCAATGGCGGCTGTAAATAAGCCTTATGTTGTGCTTGCAAAAAGCTCTTCAACATTCTTAGCCCCTGTTAAAGTGGGGGATGTGGTGGAATTTGAAGGCAAAGTGATACAACAAGAGGGTAAAAAGTATAAAGTTGAAGTAAAAGCAAAGATAAAAGAGAGAGAAGTTTACAAAGGAGAATTTACCTGCGTAAACTTACCTAAACACATCCTAAACTAACGACGGCGGTATCTGCGAGGACGGCTTTTCTTTGAGTTTTTAATCAATCTTTTTGCCTCTTTTATGCTTTTTCCTATCTTTTTATTTGGGATTTGTTTCTCTTTTAAAAGAAGGGTTGCAAGTTTTGTAGCAATTGTCATTAAATCATACTCCCTCATAAGCTCCTCAATCACCTCAACTGAACGCTTAGTAGCCTCAACTGATGAGAGTTTTTCCAAAATTTTAACAACCTCTTTATCTTTTATATCCTCAACGCTTGGAATCTCTTTTAAAGTAAGTTTTGCAATCTTTTCAATCCTACTAAGTGCCCTAAACTCAAAAGGAGTTACAAGAGAGATTGCCATTCCCTCTTTTCCAGCCCTTCCTGTTCTTCCAATTCTGTGAACATAGCTCTCAGCATCAAGTGGAAGGTGATAGTTAAAAACATGAGTTACATTATTTACATCAAGTCCCCTTGCAGCCACATCAGTTGCCACAAGAATTTCAAGCCTATCACTCTTAAAAGCCCTTATAACCTCTTCTCTTCTTTTTTGGTCCATATCCCCATGAAGCCCTTTTGCCTCAAATCCAGCTCCTCTTAAAAACTCAGCAACATCATCCACATCTTTTTTCATCCTGCAAAATACAATTGATTTTGTAGGATTTTTGTAATCAATAAGCCTTATTAGGGCATCTTTCCTCTCACTCTCTTCAATCACATAAAAATACTCTTTAATATTTTCGTTTGTAACCTGTTTTTTTGTAATTGTAATAATTTCTGGGTCTTTTAAAATTGTTTTTGCAAGGTTTTTAATAGCTTCTGGCATTGTTGCACTAAATAAAAGAGTTTGCCTATTTTTAGGAAGATATTTAAAAATCTCTTTTATATCATCCAAAAATCCCATATCAAGCATCTCATCAGCTTCATCCAAAACAACAAACTCTGGTGAAATTTCAATCTTACCAGATTTTAACAAATCAAGAAGCCTACCAGGAGTTGCTACAATAAACTGAGAAGTTTTGATATGTTTTATTTGTCTAGAATAACTGCTCCCGCCATAAACGGTTGCAGTGTGGATATTAAGATACTTTCCAAACTTAAAAACCTCTTCACTAACTTGAATTGCAAGCTCACGCGTTGGAGTAATTACAAGGGCTTTTTGCTCCTTTTGCATCATACTCAAAATCGGAAGGGCAAAAGCGGCTGTTTTGCCTGTGCCGGTTTGAGCCTGAGCTATAATATCTTTTCCTTTTAAAACAACCGGAATTGCCTTTTCTTGAATTGGAGATGGCTTCTCAAACCCTATTTCCTTAACTCTTTTTATAATTTCTTTTTTTAAACCTAAATTCTCAAACATACTTTTCCTTAAAATCTATTTAAGCCCTATTCTTTTTCTCCTCAATCCCACTTACTCCCTCACGCCTTTTTAGCTCCTCTAAGATAGCTTCTGGATGGATGTTTTTATAAGCTAACGCCACAAGGGTATGAAAAGCCAAATCAGCCGCTTCATAAATAATCTCATCTTTATTATTATCTTTTATTGCAAAGCAAAATTCAGCTGCTTCTTCGGCTACTTTTTTAAGAATGGAATTTTCTCCCTTATGGTATAAAGAAGCCACATAAGAAGTATTTGGGTCTTTGTTTTTTCTATCAAGTAGAGTATGATAGAGCTTATCAATGAAATTATACTCAATTTCTTGCTCTTTGTCTAATATCTTCTCTTTTGTATCAAATTTTGTAAAAAAGCAAGATTTTCTTCCCGTATGACACGCAACCCCTTTTTGCTTTACTTTTAGCAAAATCGTATCATTGTCACAATCAACCAAAATCTCTTTTACTTCCTGAGTGTTACCACTGCTCTCCCCTTTTTTCCAGATTTTGTTGCGAGAACGGGAAAAATAGTGGGCAAAGCCCGTTTTTTGAGTAAGATTTAAAGCCTCTTCATTCATATAAGCAAGCATCAAAACCTCATTGCTATCCACATCCTGCACAATAACGGGCACAAGGCCTCCATTTTTTTCAAAATCAACCATTACTCACCTTTACTTGAAATAGCTTTTTTACTATCTTCAACATTCATCCATAAATTTGGCACAACTCCACCAGGTGTTAAGAAAATTTTTGTGTTTGGATTTGATTTTAAGGCTTTGTTAAACTCTTTTTGAACCTCAATCTGTTTTAGTTTTAAAAGTTCATTTGTAAGGGAGTTTGCTATGAGTCTATTTGCTCTTGCCGTTGCATTTGCTTCAATAAGCTTAGCATCTGCCCTTCCCTTTGCCTCAATAATTTTAGCCTCAGCTATCCCTTTTGCAATTGCCGCTTTTTTCTCAGCTTCTTGTTTTGCTTTTAATACTTCATATTTTGCTCTCTCAGCTTCTTGTTTTGCAATCTGAACTCTCTCAATTTGAGCTTTTATTCTTGGAGGTAAAATAATGTCCCTTAATTGAAAACTCTCAAAAATTACTGGATGTTTAGGAATTTTATTTAATTGTTCTCTTATTTGAGTCTCAATTTTTGTAGCAATTTCATTTCTTTTTACCGGAAGCTCTTCTGCTGGGTATTTCCCAATTACATTTCTTACAACATCCCTAACGATTGGATTTATTATTTTATCTTCCCAGTTTAGCCCGTATGTTTTTATAACATAAGCGGCTTCTTTTGGATTTAATCTGTAACTTACTGATAATTCAACCGTAATAGGAAGCCCCCTGCTATCAAGCACATTAATTGGAGGATAAACTTTTATAGTGCCATATCTATCTGGCATACTTCCAGCCTCTACGCTTCTTTTGTAAGTTATCATATGAACTTTGGTATCAACGACAATAACCTTTTGCACAAGAGGCAAGTAAAAGTGAAGCCCAGGATACAAAGGCTCTTTTGAAAATTTACCAGTAGTTGATAAAATCCCAACTTCCCCCTCGTTAATAACAATCCAAGGTCTAAACAAAAACACAAACAAAACTAAAATAGCAACAATTATAACTCCTGTACCGTTACTTCCCTTTATAAAATTTGGCGGTTCAAAATGGGGAGCTTCTTTATTATTTTTATCCCCTTTATTCCAATTCAAATCAGCTGGCATAATCTACCTTTCAATATAAGTTAGGTAGTGTTTGTACTTATCATTTCTTCCATACACTACATCAAAATAAGCATCTTGAAGCTTCTTGGTAACAGGACCTCTTTTCCCATCTCCAATAATTCTTGCATCAACCTCCCTAATAGGAGTAACCTCAGCCGCAGTTCCTGTAAAAAAGGCTTCATCGGCAATATAAACCTCATCCCTTGTAATCCTTCTTCTCTCAACCTCAATTCCCATATCTTGTGCAAGTTCAATAACAGTTGCTTGGGTAATTGATTCAAGTGAATTATCATTTGGAGGAGTGATTAACTTCCCATCCCTTACAATAAAAAAGCACTCACCACTTCCCTCCGCAACAAACCCCTCATCATCAAGCATTAAAGCCTCTTCATACCCAGCCTCAATCGCTTCAAATTTTGCCATTTGAGAGTTTAGATAGTTTGCAACCGCTTTTGCTTTTCCAAAAGTTGATTTTACAGAATTTCTTGCAAGTGAACTAACTTTTACTCTAATTCCTTTCTCTAACCCCTCTTCTCCAAGATAAGCACCCCATTCCCAAGCGGCAATACTAACATGAACAGGAGCTCCAATATGATAAAGTCCCATTTTTCCATAACCTAAAAATATAAGAGGTCTAATATAAACATTTTCCTTAAACTCATTTTTTCTTAAAAGCTCAATTTGAGCCTCTTCAAGCTCTTTTTGAGAAAAAGGAACATCAATTTTTACAATTTTTGCCGAATTTAAAAGCCTTTTTGTATGGTCTTTTAATCTAAAAATCGCAAGTCCATTATCTGTTTGATATGCTCTTGTCCCCTCAAATACCCCATTTCCATAGTGGAGTGTGTGAGTTAACACATGCACCTTTGCCTCACTCCAAGGCAAAAACTCACCATCCATCCAGATATACTTTGCTTCTTTCATCAAATTTCCTTTTTTTAGAGAATTTTAGCAAAATTTTGATATCATTATTAATATAAAAACTTTTAAGGAGAGAAAATGTTAATTCCCAAAAAACTTTTAGAACTGTTTGGAATTAAAGAGGAGAATAAAAACAAAGAGTTAATAGCCAAAAAACTAATAGGCTCAACCGAAAAAGATGACGGCGAGATTGTAGATATTATAAACCCCTATACAAAAGAACCAACCACAAAATATGTAAAATGCTCAGTTGAAGATGCAAAAGAGGCTCTTGAAGTAGCTAAAAAAGCTTTTAATGAGACTAAAAAATCACCACTGCATCAAAGGATTGCGTGGATTGAGGATGTTGCTAAAAAACTTGAAGAGAGAAAAGAGGAGTTTGCAAAATATATTACCCTTGAAGTTGCAAAACCAATCAGCCAATCAAGAGTTGAAGTGCAAAGATGTATTGAAAATCTAAAAATCTGTGCGGCTGAGGGATATAACATTTTAGGAAAGACTATCCCAACTGACGCAACTAAAAGCGGGGCAAAGACTACATCATTTTACAAAAGAATGCCAGCTGGGGTTGTAGTTGCCATTACCCCTTTTAACTTCCCGCTAAATCTTGTAGCCCACAAAATTGCTCCGGCTTTAATTTCTGGAAACAGCGTTGTTTTAAAACCAACCCCAGAAGCCCCTTATACCGCTTACGCTTTTGCAAAACTATTTATTGATAGCCCTTATGCAATCAAAGACGCCCTAAGCGTAGTTTACGGAGATGCAGATGTTGGAAGTACGCTTGTAAAAAGCCTAATTCCAAGAGTTATAAGCTTTACAGGAAGTGTTGCGGTTGGAAAAATTATCACCCAAAACGCTGGAATTAAAAAAGTAACGCTTGAACTTGGAGGAAACGCAGCCACTTTTGTAGAAAGCACAGCGGATTTGGACTGGGCGGCAAAAAGATGTGCTATTGGAGCTTTTGCAAACTCGGGACAAGTTTGTATAAGCCTTCAAAGAATTTATGTAGATGAGAAAATTTATGAAGAGTTTGCCGAAAAACTAGGAGAAGAAGCAAGTAAACTAAAAGTTGGAAACCCTTTTGAAGAGGATACTTTTATGGGACCTTTAATCAATGAAGAAGCAGCTATTAGGGCTGAAAATTGGATAAAAAGTGCAATAAAAGAGGGAGCAAGAATAATTGCAGGAGGTAAAAGGGAAGGTAATATCTTAGAACCTACAATTTTAGCCGATGTAACCGATGATATGAAAATAGTGTGTGAAGAGGTATTTGCCCCAATTGTTAGTTTAGTAAAAGTAAAAAGCTATGATGAAGCGGTTGAGAAAATGAATAATTCTCCTTATGGACTTCAATACTCAATGTTTAGCAATAGAATTGATTTAATGCAAAGAGCTATTGATGACTTTGAAGCAGGAGGAGTTATAATTAATGATATTCCAACTCTTAGATTTGATATACAACCATACGGAGGGGTCAAATTATCTGGAATTGGAAGAGAAGGACCAAAATATGCTATTGAAGAGATGACTGAAATTAAAACTATCATTATTAGATAAGTTTTGTTATTTCAACATCACTTCCAAAAACTTCTCTTACCTTTCTTATTAACTTATCTTCTTCATTTAAAGTAGGAGTAAGGATTTTTGAATTAGCAACAGGCTTTTTTTCTTCACATCTTATTACATCAATCTTAATTCCCACTCCAAAAATATCATTTATCAAAGGACGAATAACCGATGAGAAGTATCTTCTAAAAAGCCCTTTGCAATCACTATCAGGACAACTCTCCCACTTTAAAACCTTCCCATCAAAAGAGATAAACTTAACACTCGTCTCAAAACAAATTCCAAGCTCTTCGTCTCTTTTTTTAACTTCTTCTAAAAGTTTTTTAAATAACATCTCTCCATTTATCTCTTTTTTATCAATCCTACATTCAAGCTCTTTTATCATATCATCAATTTTATGAGGTTTTAAAGCTTCAATCATTCTAAAAAACATAAGCCCAAGGACAAACTCATTATCATTTTGATACTTTATAAGCTCTTTTGCATCAGCAATAATATTAAAAAATCGCTGCATTGAAATAAGAGGCAAATCCCCTCTAAAAAGTCTCTCTTTTAGATACAAAATGACTTCTTGTAAAATAGACTCAATATCATAATTTTTAATCTCTTTTACAATCTCTTTAATTTTTTTTCTATCTTCTCTCATAATAGCATCAAAAATCTCTTCTACCTTTTGAGGATTAATAACCCCAAGCATTTCAACAACTTTATCCAAAGTCACATTAAAATTACTATAAGCAATAGCTTGGTCTAAAAGAGTTAAAGCATCTCTAACACTTCCACTTGCACTTTTAACAATAAGTCTAATAGCCTCAGGCTCAAAACTAATCTCTTCTTTTACCAAAATCTTTTGCAAAAAAGCCTCAATCGTTTCATCAGGAATTTTATTAAAACGAAAGTGCTGAACTCTACTTAAAATAGTTGCTGGAAGTTTTAGAGGGTCTGTTGTTGCTAAGATAAATTTTACATACTCAGGCGGCTCTTCTAAGGTCTTTAAAAGTGCATTAAAAGCTTCATTTGTTAGCATATGAACTTCATCAATAATAAAGATTTTATACCTTCCAAATGGACGATACTTTGTATGTTCTATCAACTCTCTTATATCCTCTATCCTTCTATTGCTTGCTGCATCCATCTCTATAATATCCATATGCCTATTTTCATTAGCAAGCTTACAATTCTCACACTCTTCACACGGAAAAGGAGTTGGTCCCTTATCACACTCTAAGGCTTTTGCAAAAATCCTAGCAGTTGTTGTTTTACCACTTCCTCTAAGCCCAGAGAAAAGATACGCATTTGCAATTCTTTTTTTCTCTAACGCATTCATTAAAGTCCTAACAACAACCTCTTGCCCTATAATCTCCTCAAATCTCTTTGGTCTATACTTTAAAGCCAAATTCAACGATACGCCTTTTTTGTAATTATACAAAATAAGCATAACGATTTTAACTAAACATTTAGAAAAAGAAATTATTAATAAAAAGAGTAGAAGTAATTTTCTTATCATGAAGATTTTTTATAAACTTGAAGCAAATAAAGGGTGCGGGAGAGACGCGTAATTTTTTAGTATTTTATAGTATCATTTAATTTCATCTAGTATCCAAGAAGTCCGAGATTTAGGGATTTGTTTGACATATATGGTAAAAAGTAGTATCATTGCATCACTCAATTTACTGGGTATGCTACTGGGTATGATTGAGCTAATTTAAATGAAAGGAAAACTTATGAAAGAGATTCCGAATTTGAATCAGGTAAAAATTAATGCTTTTATTAAAAATAAAAGCAAGAAAAAAATTTCAGATGGTATGGTTAAAGGTTTATTGCTTGAAAAAACCAAAACAAAAGTTGTATGGCGATTAAGATATCAATTTGGAGGTAAAGACAGAAATATTAAAGTCGGCGATTATCCAGATGTTAGTCTTTCTGTTACAAGAGAACAAGCAAGAAAGTATAAAGAGTTATTAGCTCAAGGAATTGACCCAAATGAATATAAAAGGAAACAATTAGAAAAAATTAAAAAAGAGCAGTCAAAGAAAACGTTTAAAAAAGTTGCTGAAGAGTTTTTAGCCCATAAAAAAAATGAGGTCAGTGAAAAAAGATTTAAAAGTAACTATTTAAGGTCTTTTAAACATTATATTTTGCCTAATATAGGACATAAAAAAGTTGATGAAGTAAAAAGGGAAGATATTATAAAAATTATTAAAAAAATACCTTCGATAAAATTGCCATTTGCTACAAGAACTGGCAGTAAAACATATATTGCAAAAGAAGTGTTGGGATATATCAAAAAATGCTTAGATTATGCGTTGAATTTAAACTTAATTGAATATAATCCAGCATATGGAATTGATGTTAGCTTATTATTACCAAAACAAGAAAAAAGCCAAATGAAGGCTTTTATTAAAGAAAATGAGGTCAAAGAATTATATCAAAAGATTATTAATTATCATAATAAACCCGCTTCTAAAATGATGCAGTTTCAAGCATTGACCGCTTTAAGAAATGTAGGGCTTTACAGATTAAAATGGGAATACATTGATTGGGAAGAAAAAATAATAACTTTTCCGAAAAATACTTATAAAGGCAATGAAAAAGAGTATATTTTGCCTTTAACTTCTACTTTAGAGGAAATACTTAAATATTTTAAAACAATAAATGGAAATTATCCTTATGTATTTAGGGCTGCAAACATTAAAGAAGAAAGTCTTAGTAATAAATTACGAAAGTATTATAAAGATTTAAATATCACAGGTCATACTCCTCACGGATGGCGAAGTAGCTTTAAAAGTTTAGCAACAGAAAAAAGAGCTGCTAATTTTGAAACTATTGAATTGCAGCTTAATCACAATATAGGTTCAAGTGTAAATGGTGCTTATTTTAGAACTCATTTAATTGATGAAAGAAGAAAGTTATTAGAATGGTGGAAAGAGTTTTTAAACAGTTAAGTTATAATTTTATAAAAAGGCATTTTTAATGACTGAAAACAGCAGGGTTGAGTTTAAATCAAAACTTACCGACGATTTGGAAAAAGAAATTGTCGCTTTTTTAAACAGTGATGGCGGTGTTATTTATATCGAAAGAGATGAAGAAAGAGCTTATAAACTCAGTAACATTGATGAAATTCAGTTAAAAATAAAAGATAAGCTAAAACACAACATCTCTCCTTCAATTCTCGGCCTTTTTGATATTGTGGTTGAAGAATTTAAAGGCGAAAAAATAATAAAAATCAATATTGCAAGCGGCACTGAAAAACCTTATTACATTAAGAAAAAAGGAATGAGTGAAAAAGGGTGTTTTGTAAGAATCGGAAGCAGCAGTGAGCCGATGAGTTCTAAAATGATTGAAGAGCTGTTTTCAAAAAGAGTAAGAACTACGCTTAGAAATATTATTTCTCCAAGGTAGGATTTAATTTTTGAGCAACTAAAAATATACTATGCTTCAAAAGGGTATAAATTAAATGAAAATTTTGCAAAAAACCTTGAGTTTTTAACGGATGACGGCAAATATAACTATATTGCATATCTGCTTGCGGATGAAAATGCGGTATCTATTAAAGTAGCAAAATATAATGGTACTGACAGGGTTGAGCTTATTGAAAACAATGAATACGGATACTGTTCTTTAATAAAAGCCACAAAAGCGGTTTTGGATAAACTTGAAATTGAAAACATGACTTTTGCAAAAATTACCTCAAAAGAGAGAATTGAAAAAACACTTTGGGATAAAGTTGCCATAAGAGAAGCGGTGATTAACGCAATAATTCATAACAATTATACGAACGAAGTGCCTCCGAAATTTGAAATATTTGATGACAGGCTTGAAATTACTTCAGCCGGCGGTCTGCCTCTTGGGCTCAGTAAAGAAGAATTTTTCAGCGGTGTATCAAATCCGAGAAACAGGGAAATTATGAGAATCTATAAAGATTTGGGAATGGTTGAACAGCGCGGAAGCGGAATACCGAGAATATTAAGAGCGTATTCAAAAGATAGTTTTGTTTTTATGCCTAATTTCATTAGAATGGTGTTTTATAAAAGTGGTGCAATAGGTGGCTCAATTGGTAGTCAAATAAGTGGTCAAATAGGTGTCAAATAAGTAGTCAAATATATTTAACGGACAGACAAAAAGATATAATTGATTTAAATAAACAAAATCCTAAAATAAGCAGAAAAAAAATTGCTGATATTTTAGATATAAATCAATCAGCAGTGGATTTTTGTTGATAAAAAACCTACATTAGTTTTAGATTTAGAAGATAAACAGCTTAATATTGATTATGACTTTCATATGATTGATTTAGTAGAATATCCAAAAGAAGGAGCCCATCAGATTAGTTTTTCATCTTTTTTAAATATCTATAAGATTCCTATATTACTAACGCAATAAATAAGTTCTATAAAGCATTTAAGAATAATTATCTATTATCTCAAAAATTTCATCAATGTAAACTAATTCATCTTTGTTAATTTTTTCTCTAATTTTTAAAGGAATTTTTTTTCTAAATTCATCCATATCAATGGGCTTAGTTAGTATAAATAAATCTATCATATATGGAGATAATAAAGTTGATTTTTCAAATGTTTTTTCTATTTTTTCTTTTATTTGAAATAGCTCTTTCTTTAAAATTTGTTTTTTATCTTCTGATACTTCTGTTTTTATAAGAGGCTCTTCTTGAGTAATTTGGACTTCTTTTATATTTTCGAAATTTTCTTTTTCTTTATTTTCTAATTCTATAGAAAAATTTTTTATTTTATTTTTAAATTTTTCTTCGTATATTTTTTCAGCTTTTTTTATAGCGTTTAATAATTGTTTAATTTCTGCATCCCTATTTTTATACCAATCTACAGACCAAATTCTATATATATTCCACCCCAGCCTTTTTAAAACTTCATCTTTTAATTTATCTCTATCTCTTGCATATTGTGATGAATGATATGTAGCTCCATCACATTCAATTGCTAAAATATAATCATTTGTATTTTTATATTTTACTGCCAAATCTATATAATATCCTGCTACTCCTAGTTGTGGAGTAACCTCATAATCATAACTTTTAAGTAATTTATAAACCGATTCTTCAAATGGTGAATCAAAATCTTTATTTTCAATTTTTATATCCAATATTTGTTTTGTTTCTAAATATTTTAAAAATTCTTTAAAAGCTCTAAGACCTCTTGAAGAAGTGTTCCCAATAATAATATTTGAGGATTTTAAAGAGGTAAATACATGTAATTTTTCTTTTGCTCTTGTTATTAAAACATTTAATCTCCTCCAACCCATTTCAGTGTTTATAGGTCCAAATCTTTGCATTACTTTTGAGGTATTACTATCAGGTCCAAATGTTGTAGATATAAAAATAACATCCCTTTCGTCACCTTGAACAGATTCTAAGTTTTTTACAAAAAATGGCTCGGAAGTTTCTTTCCATTTATTCAAATATATATTAAATTCTGTATCTTTTTTTTCTAAATTATCTACTAATTCTTGAATGTAGTCTCGTTGTGTTGTATTAAAAGTTACTATTCCTATGGATTTATCAGGATATTTTTTTATTTGATTTTTCAAATCCTTAATTAATTGTTCAGCTTCAATTGGATTATATCTCTGACCAGAATAATACACTGCATTTGGTATATAAGTATGATATACCCCTAATTCTCCATCATTACTTCTATATGGAGAAGGAAATAAAATTAACTCATTATTATAAAATTTTTCATTTGAAAAAGCTATTAAAGATTCATGTCTAGACCTATAATGCCATTTTAATTTTTTTACATTTCTAAATTGTTCTATCGATATATCTAAAATTGATTCAATGTTATCCAAAGCCGTTTCTTCCTCTTCATCACTTTTTATATCAAAAAACGATGTGGGTGGCAATTGTTTAGGGTCACCCACTACAACTGCTTGTTTTGCTCTCAGAAAACTCCCAATGGCTTCTTCCGGTTTTAACTGAGATGCTTCATCTATAATTAATACGTCAAATTCTAAAAGTTTTTGAGGTAAATATTGAGATACCGATAACGGACTCATCATAAATACAGGTTTTAATGCTTGAATTGTTTTTCCGGCTCTTGTAAACAAACTTCTAAGAGGAATATGTTTTTTCTTTTTGTTAATTTCATGCTTTAATAATTTAAGTTCTGTATAATCCTTAACTCTTGGACCATAATTAGAAGTAGGTAATATAACATCAGCAGCTTTAGCAGCTATTAATTCTCTATTAAGTAATAATAATTTATTATCGTATTCTTTAAACATTTTTAAAGCTTCTTCATAAGTAAACTTATTAAATTCTCTTAAAATTTTATTTTGAGATAAAGTTTTTTTAATTATAGAATTATAGAAGTTATAAAAAACTGTATTTTTCATTTGATGAATTGGAATTTTATTATTCTCTACTGCGACTACAAAATCATTCAAATTAAAACTTTTCAATTTACTAACGATTTGAGAATATTCAATATATTGAGATAACACATCAACATAATCATTAAAATCTTTAATTCTATTAAAAAATGAAAAAGCATCATTTATTAAACTTTCTTCCTTAACCAAACCATAAGAATTTTGGATTAATTCAATTTTTTTTCTGTATTCATTTACTAATTCAACCGTTTTACTTATTTGTAATTTACTTTCTTCAAATGATTGATATATTTTATCTTTAATAAATTTATCTATGTTCAAATTTTCCAAAAAATGTACAAATCCAATATATATATACAAAGCTTCATCATTTTCTAATAAAAGCTCGTTTTTTAAACTGTTCTTATTAGTTTTTAATTGATTATACACATCGGCCATTTCTTTAAATTTCGTAAGCAACTCAAGCAAATTTTCAATATTATCAATATTCTTATTTTTTATAAAGTTTTTAGATAGTTTAAAATATTTTAGATACCTTAAATTTAAAAACTTTAAAAATTTATTTTTATTTTTGTCAATATACTCAATAATGGAATCAATATTTTTGTAAAAAAAATGTAATTTATCATTATCTTCCAAATCAAATTCATCTTTATTTTTGTTCAAAAGAAATTTCAATTTTTCTTCTAAAGAATAAGTTTCTATAATTAAGTTTTGGTATTTTTTATCATTGATTTTTTTTTAAATATTTTCATCTATATTCAATTCATTTATTTTTTCATACAAAGTGAAAAAAACACCTAAATCACTTATATCCTTAAAACTAATTTTAAACCACTCTTCCAACTGTTTTATTTGAAGAGTTAATTTCCTTAGAATTTCTACTAACTCGTTAAGCTCTCGTAAAAAATCATCTTTTTTTAAAAAATCAGTTTTACTTAACTCTATCCAATTCCAAAAGTGAATATGAAATTTAAATTCTTCTAAATAATTAATATAAATA
>Ga0256838_1000494_pt1 | contig 23909 bp, 26 predicted proteins | sample 4571419metaG_FD_185978 | JGI IMG/M metagenome (GOLD analysis project Ga0256838, IMG submission 185978) | Hydrothermal vent microbial communities from Guaymas Basin, Mexico - 4571-419 | ecosystem: Environmental > Aquatic > Marine > Hydrothermal vents | place: Mexico: Guaymas Basin | collected...
TAGCTATACATCCGCTTTAGTCGCTTTTCCTTTCAAATTATTTTTCTTGGCATATCTTATATAATAGAAACACATTATATACTTTGGAGGATTTAATGAAATTTTTTAATAGAGAAAAAGAGATAAAGGAAATTTTATCGGTGATAGAAAGCGAGCCTCAGCTAATATACTTTATCTATGGTCCTATAAATAGTGGAAAAACTGCTTTAATAAAGGAAGTGATAAAAAAAATTGACTTAGATAAATATATTCCATTTTATATAGACTTTAGAATGAAAAACATAGTAGACATAGATGACTTTGCAGAGGTTCTTTTAGAAGTTAGAGATGATATAGAGGTAAAAACATTAGAGGAATCTATTGAAAGGGCATTAGAAATTATTTTAAGTAATATAAAGCTGTTAAAAGGAGCAAGTGTATTTTTTGGAATGCCAATAAATATACCAATATCAGAAAAGGTTTTTCAAAAGTTTTTAGATGGAATAAGTAAAAAAGAAAAAAAGGTAGGAAATATATACACTTATATAGAAAAGCTGCTTTTAAGGATAAGAAGTTTAGGAAAAATGCCAATACTTGTGTTAGACGAACTTCAAATGTTAAAAGATATATCCTTAAATGGAAATAAAACACTTTTAAAAAGCTTTTTTCAGTTTTTAGTAGGTTTAACAAAGGCTCATCACTTAGCTCATGTATTTTGCGTATCAAGCGATAGCTTGTTTATAGAATATGTATATAGCGCAACGGAGCTAGAAGGAAGAGCAAAGTATATACTGGTAGACGACTTTGAAAAAAAAGAAGCTTTAGAGTTTTTAAACTTCTTGGAAAAGGAAATTTTGAAAAAAGAAAACTTTTTAAGTCAAAGTGAAAAAGAAAAAGTATACGATTTAGTAGGAGGAAAACCAGTATATCTAGTTTCTATTGTTAATGATTTAAAAACTAAACCTTTGAAGAAAGTTCTTTCCTACTTTTTGCAAGACGAAAAAGCAAAGATAAAAATGGAATTAGAAAAATTTGATTATATAAAGGTAAGAGTAAAGTACGAAGATCAAGAGGTGGAGATAAAAAAGGAAGACGTAATAGAAATTTTTAGAAAATTTAAAAATCAAGATGTTCTAAAAAAAGATGAAGTAAAAGCTCCCGCATATTATTATCTGGTTAAGAAAAATATATTATTTTTAGATCCTATTAACGAAATTTTAAAGCCTCAAAGTAGACTAACCTGGCATGCTATAAACAAGGCTTTGGAGGAATTAAATTTGGGTAAATATAAATAAATATGTTTTATAAAGCCTTTTACTCTCGACTTTTTAGGGGGAAGAATAATTGAAATTTTTTAATCGAGAAAAAGAAATAAATGAGATTTTATCGGTAATAGAAAGCGAACCTCAGCTCATATACTTTATCTATGGGCCTATAAATAGCGGTAAAACTGCTTTAATAAATGAAATAATAAAAAATCGTTTGGATAAAAGTAGATACGAAGTTATTTATATAAACCTAAGAGGACGCTTTATAGAGGATTATAAAAGTTTTATAAAAGTGCTTTTTAGTGTTAAAAAGGAAAGTTTTAGAGAAAAGATAAAAAATTTTTTTAAAGGTTTATTTTTTTTCTCTTCCAAAGGTTTTAAATAAAGAGGGTATAAAAAGGGTTAGCTCTGGAATCTTAGAAGGTATTCCGATAGCCGAAAGTCTCTTAGAAAAATTTTTAAAAAAAAACAAAATAGAAGATGTATTTCTATTTTTGGAAAACTACTTTGAAAATGTAAGAAAAAAAGGAAAAATTCCCATTTTAATAATAGATGAGTTTCAGGTTATTGGTGATTTAAAAATAAATGGATTTTTGATATATAAACTTTTTAATTTTTTTATTCACTTGACCAAGGAAAGGCATTTAGCCCATGTTTTTTGTTTATCCAGCGATAGTCTTTTTATCGAAAGGGTATATAATGAAGGTAAACTAGAAGGAAGGGCAAAATACATACTAGTAGATGATTTTGAAAAAAAAGAAGCTTTAGAATTTATAGACTTTTTAGTAAAAGAGCTTTTAAAGGAGAAAATAGTTTTAAGCAAAAAGGAAAAAATATACGATTTAGTAGGAGGAAAACCTGTATATCTAGTTTCTATTATTAATGATTTAAAAACAAAATCTTTGGACGAAATCTTAAACTACCTTTTACAAGATGAAAAGCAAAAAATAATTATGTTTCTAAGCTTACTTGATGAAGAAAAAGTAATTATAGGTGAAAAAACTTTTGTTGTAAAAAAAGAAGAGATTATAGAGATCTTAAAAAAAATAGCTCAAAAAGAATTTCTTTATCAAAAGGATGTTCTGCCAAAGATATACTACTTTTTGGTATCTAAAAATATCCTCTTTTTAGATCCAATTAGAGGAATTTTAAAACCTCAAAGCCGTTTAACTTGGCATGCTATAAACAAAGCTTTAAAAGAGTTGAATTTAGTATAGCTAATTAATGTTATTTAAATATGTTTTATATAGCCTTTTAATTTAGACTTTTTAGGAGGAAAATTTTATGGAATTTTTTAATAGAGAAAAAGAAATAAAAGAAGTTTTATCGGTGATAGAAAGCGAGCCGCAGCTCATATACTTTATCTATGGGCCTATAAATAGTGGAAAGACTGCTTTAATAAAGGAAGTGATAAGAAAACTTGATTTAGATAAATATATTCCTTTTTACATAGATTTTAGAATGAAAAACATAGTAGACATAGATGACTTTGCAGAGGTTCTTTTAGAAGTTAGAGATGATATAGAGGTAAAAACATTAGAGGAATCTATTGAAAGGGCATTGGAAATCATTTTAAGCAATATAAAACTATTAAAAAGTGCAAGTATATTTTTTGGAATGCCAATAAATATACCAATATCAGAAAAGGTTTTTCAAAAGTTTTTAGATGGAATAAGTAAAAAAGAAAAAAAGGTAGGAAATATATACACTTATATAGAAAAGCTGCTTTTAAGGATAAGAAGTTTAGGAAAAATGCCAATACTTGTGTTAGACGAACTTCAAATGTTAAAAGATATATCCTTAAACGGAAATAGGAGCTTATTAAAAAGCTTTTTTCAGTTTTTAGTAGGTTTAACAAAGGCTCATCACTTAGCTCATGTATTTTGTGTATCAAGTGATAGCTTATTTATAGAGCATGTATATAGTAGTGCAGAGCTTGAAAACAGAGCAGATTATATATTAGTAGATGATTTTGGAAAAAAAGAGGCATTAGAGTTTATAGATTTTTTAACAAAAGAGCTTTTAGAAGAAAAAATAGTTTTAAGCAAAAAGGAAAAGGAAAAAATATATGATTTTGTTGGTGGTAAACCGGTTCTACTTATAAAAGTAATAAATAAACTTAAAACCAAGTCTTTAGATGAAGTTTTAAACTACCTTTTGCAAGATGAGAAGCAAAAAATAAAATACTTTTTAGAGGACGTAGAAGAAAGAGATATAGAACTATATAAAAAAGTAATAAACGTTTTTAAACTTTTTCAAGACAAGTTGGAAATCCCAGATAGCTTAGTGAAAAAATCTTTAAAAGAATTTTTAGTTAATAAAAATATTCTATTTTTAGATCCGATTAAAGGAATACTTAAACCTCAAAGTAGACTAACTTGGCACGCTATAAACAAGGCTTTAAAAGAGCTTAACTTAACGTAGTATAAGGGGGCTATTTTAAATAGCCCCCGATAAGACTATTTAATCATTTAAAACTTTTTGACAACGCTTACAAAGACCATCTTCATTATAATCTAAAGAATATACCCAACATCTTGGACATTTTTTCCCTTCAGCCTTTTTAACATCTACAATGTATTCTTTGTCTTTTGAAAGTTTTACTTTAGAAACTCCTAAAAATTGTGCCAAAAAGTTATAGTCTTTAGGAATGTTATAGTATTTTTCTAAAACTTTATATATATCTTCTGGAGCATAAAGTTCTACATCTGCCTCTAAGTTATGGGAAATAATTTTCTTTTGTCTCATATCTTCTAATATTTTATTTACATCTTTTTTAACTTTTAAAAGAACTGCAAATTCTTTTTCTATTTCGGAATTTATATATTCTTCCTTTATAACCTCATCAAAGGTATGAGCAAATATAGATTTTTTTTCACCAAACTCTTTTGTATTAAAGTCTTTTATATAGTTAATATAAACATCTTCCATAGTAAAGCTTAAAATTGGAGCTAAAAGAAGAGTAATTCCTTTTAAAAGTTCCCAAAGAACAGTTTGACAGGAGCGTCTTAAAAGGGAATCTTTCTTTTCACAATATAAAGTGTCTTTTTGTACATCTAGGTATATTGCAGAAAGTTCGTTTGCAATGTATTCATAGCTTTCTTTATAAATTTTGTGAAGTTCATAATTTCTATAGTAAGAAAGAACTCTTTTTGCAAAGTTTGTAAATCTACTTAACGCCCATTTATCTATATCTAAAAGTTTTTCATATGGAACCTTATCTTTTTCTGGATTAAAATCTGAAAGGTTTCCAAGTAAATATCTAATAGTGTTTCTTATTTTTTTATAAGTTTCAGCCACATTTCTTAAAATGTTTTCAGAAATTTTTGTATCACTTGAAAAGTCCTCAAAAATAGTCCAAAGTCTCAAAATATCTGCTCCAAATTTTTCAATTACTTTTTGTGGTTCTACAACATTTCCTAAAGACTTACTCATTTTTCGGCCTTGTTCATCTAAAATAAATCCATGAGTTAATACACTTTTATAAGGTGCTCTTCCTCTTGTTCCGCAGGACTCAAGTAAAGAAGCTTGGAACCACCCTCTATGTTGATCAGAACCTTCTAAATACATATCTGCAATTGGATAGTTGTATTTTTTTGAAAATTCTTTTAAATCTTTAAATTCTTCTCTTTGCTCAAGGACACAAGCATGAGAAGAACCGGAATCAAACCAAACATCCAAAATATCCATTTCTTTTATAAATTCTTGAGAAGAGCAGTATGGACATTTAAAATCTTTTGGTAAAAGCTCCTTTTCTGTTAGAGCATACCAAGCATCCGCACCTATATAATCACCATCTTTATAATTTTCAAAAATATTTGCAACGTGCTCTACAATTTCTCTATTGAATATCAATTTTCCACAGTTTTTGCAATAAAAAGCTATAATCGGAACTCCCCAATATCTTTGACGAGAGATACACCAATCTGGTCTTTCTTTAACCATAGAAGAAATTCTATTTTCTCCTTGGGGTGGATACCAAGTTACTTTTCCAATTTCAATTAACGCTCGGCTTCTTAAAGTATCTTCTTTTTCTTCCGGGGGCTCTAAATTATTTGGGAGTTCTCCATCTTTATATTTAATAGCACTATTAACCAAAGTTTTGTAAAGCTTATCTAAAGAGATAAACCATTGATCTGTAGCTCTAAAGATAACTTCTTTTTTACATCTCCAACAATGAGGATAAGAATGTTTAATTTTTTCTTCCTTAATTAAAAGTCCTTTTTCCTTTAAAATTTCAAGCACCTTTGAATTTGCTTTTTTAATATGCATATTTTTCAGTTCCTCAGGTAAAGTACCTAAATCCTTAACTGGACTATTATCCTTTATTTCAGTTTGTTTATATAGATCTTCTCTATATACTCCATTATCATCTACAAACATTAAAACAGGTAAGTTGTAAACTTTTGCTACTTCAAAATCTTCTTCCCCATGTCCAGGAGCTGTATGAACAAGTCCTGTACCAGCATCTTTTGTAACATGATTTCCTAAAACAATAATACCTTCTCTATTTATGAAAGGATGATAATATCTTTTTCTTTCTAGATCCTTTCCTTTTACTTCCTTTATGATTTTTACATTTTCAAATCCAAGATTTTCTTTTTGCTTTTCAAAAAGTTCCTTTTCAAAAACATAAATTTTTCCATCTTTTTCTACATAAACATAATCAAACTCAGGATTTACCGCAATTGCAATATTTGCTGGCAAAGTCCAGGGAGTAGTAGTCCAAATTACATAGTAAGTATTCTTTTCATCTTTAGAAGGAAAAGCTACAAAAATGGATGGAGATTCTTTCTCTTTATATTCTATTTCTGCATCTGCTAATGCTGTTACACAGTTTGGACACCAGTGAACAATTCTTTTTCCTTTATATACTAATTCTTTTTCATAAAATTTCCCAAGTTCTCTTGCAATATTTGCCTGATATTTTGCATCCATAGTAATATATGGATTTTTCCAATCTCCAATTACGCCAAGTCTTATAAAATCTTTCTTTTGAACTTCTATAAAGTGGGAAGCATATTCTCTACAAAGTTTTCTTACAGTTAAAGGATCAACCTCATGTTTTTTCTTTTTTAATTTCTCAAAAACTTTGTGTTCTATGGGTAGTCCATGACAGTCCCAACCTGGAATATAAGGGACTTGATATCCAGAAAGAATATAAAACTTGTTAATAATATCTTTTAATATTTTATTTAAGGCGTGTCCAATGTGAATTTTTCCATTTGCGTAAGGAGGTCCATCATGGAGAACAAATTTTTGTTTTCCTTCTCGTTCTTTTAATAGATATTTATATATATCAATTTGCTCATAATAGTTTAAAATTTCAGGCTCTTTTTTCGGTAAATTAGCTCTCATAGGAAATTTTGTTTTTGGTAAATTTAAAGTATCTTTAAAATCTTTTTCCATTTTTTCTCCCCTCTGCTTTGATTTTCCAGCTTTAATGGTTAATTATACTTAAAACAAAGATTGATTTAGCTTATTTATAGATTATATAGATTTCAAGATAACTAAAATTGCTTTACTTTTTACTATTTTTCTTATTCTCCATTAAAAATTTTACACTTTTCTTTTGTAAAAATAGGTAAATGAAAAAAGAACAAAAGTTTATGATTAATCGGAAGCTGCATTATTGGACTCTTTAGATATTTTTTCCTTTTTTAAAATAGTATCTAAAAGTGCATTTATAAATTTTGGAGATTTTTCTGTGGAGTATTTTTTTGCAAAATTAATTGCATCATTTATAACGGCTTCCGGTGGGGAGAAGCTGCCTTTTAAAATTTCGTAAGTTGCCACTCTTAATATAGCTTTATCTATATCAAAAAGTCTATCTAAGGTCCAACCTTTTTTTAGATGTTTTGAAATAATCATATCTATTTCCTCAAGATTATTTAAAATATTTTTAAAAAGCTCCTTAACTTTCTCTTTAATTAAAGAATTTTCTTCTTTATTTTCCCAAAATTTTTCATATGCTTCATCTGGAGATAAAGATCCAAGTTGATAATCATACATTAAATTTATTGTGTGATATCTTATTTGTCTTTTATCCCTATTTGTAAGTTCCATTTTCTACCTCTTTTTATCTTATTCTTAGAGTTTACTTATATCCTCACATACATTTAAAAGTTCAAGTAAGGCTAAAGCTGCTTCAAAACCTTTATTTCCAGCTTTTGTCCCTGCTCTTTCTAAAGCTTGTTCTAAGGTATCTGCGGTTATTAATCCATAAGTTATAGGTATAGAGTATTTTAAAGAAACTTCTAAAATTCCTTTTGTAGCTTGACTTGCTATAAAATCAAAATGAGGAGTTGCACCTCGAATTAAGCATCCAAGAGCTATTAATCCATCAAATTTTTTTGCTTGAGCAAGTTTTTCTAATGTGATAGGGATTTCAAATGCTCCTGGAACTTTAACAACAGTTATATTTTCTTTTTTTACATTATGTCTTAAAAGACAATCTAAAGCCCCTTCTAAAAGTCTTTCACTTAAAGTAGAATTGAAACGACTTAAAACTATTGCTATTTTGTATTTTTCCCCTAAAAATTTTCCTTCTATTATATTAATGTTTTTTTCATTCATTTTTTACCTCTTTAAAGTAATGAAAAATTTTTAGAGTAATTTTAAACTATTTGAGAATCTCTAAGTTCGCAAGGATAGAAATATATCTTTTCTAAGTATTTATCTAAGTTTTCTGGAGGACCATCATAAATAATTTTTCGATTTAAAGCTATAACTCTATCTGAGACCTTTTTTAAAAGATATAAATCGTGATTTATCATAAATATTCCTATACCTTGTTTTTTTAAATTTTCTATTATAAAAATGAAATGTTTTTGATAGTGGGGATCTAAAGCACTTGTAGGTTCGTCCATAAGAAAAAGTTGAACTCCTTTTACAAGATTTAAAGCTATTAAAGTTATTTGTTTTTGACCTCCAGATAGAGAAACAAACTTTCTATTTAAGATATTATCTATATGTAGCTCTTTTACTACTTTTTTTACCTTTTCTTCTGTTCCTACGGAATATAAAATTTCTTTTACCGTGGCCGGATATAAATTTTCAAGATTTAAAAATTGAGGAATATATCCAATATTTCTTGTATAAAAAATTATTTTTCCTTTTAAAGGTTTATAAAAGCCTAAAATAATTTTAAATAAAGTGGTCTTTCCTACTCCATTTGGTCCAACTAAAGAAGTTATTTCGTGAGAGTATATTTTTAAGTTTATATTTTCAAGAAGAGGTTTACTGGTGGGAGAGTATGAAAAATATAAGTTTCGGATTTCTAAAAGAAGAGTTTTTTTCAATTTTTAGACCTCGTAAAATAAAAAATGGCGGGGACGACGGGATTCGAACCCGCGACCTCCGGCGTGACAGGCCGGCGTTCTAACCGGGCTGAACTACGCCCCCGCCTTGTTTAAGTGGTGGGCGGGACAGGACTCGAACCTGTGACCTCCAGCTTGTAAGGCTGGCGCTCTCCCAACTGAGCTACCCGCCCTTGCTGATGAATATTATAGGTTAAAAATTTTTTTTGTCAAGTTTTTAAAGAAATATTTTTTTAGATTTATCAAATATAAAATTGTTATAAACATCTTGAAAACCGGTAAGTTATAAAATCTTAAAATCTCATTTAAAGGATAGTCAAATTTTTAAATTTTAAAGATTTATAATTATTTTTAACAAAATTTTTGCTTTAGGAGGATAACCTTTGAATGCTCTTATAGAAATTTTAACAGAGGAACTTCCGGTAAGTTATATAGAACCAGCTCTTAATTTTCTAAAAAATTCTTTTAAAGAGCTTCTAGAGAAAAATAAAATAAAGGTAAAAGATATAAAAACTTTTGCTACTCCAAGAAGACTTGTTTTATTTTTTGAAGATATAAAGGAAAACACTAAAGAAGAGGAAAAAGTAATTGTTGGACCTCCAAAATCTGTTGTTGAAAAAAATCCAAAAGCTCTTACCGGATTTTTAAAAAAATTTAAAGCAAAACAAGAAAATTTAAAAATAGAGGAAAATCCTCAAGGTAGAAAAGGTACTTACTATGTTTTATATATAAAAGAAAAGCCAAAATCTTTTGAAGAAGTTTTAAAAGAAAACTTTGAAAAAATTGTTTTAAATATTCCTTTTCCAAAGAAGATGAAATGGGATACTTCTAAAATATCTTTTGCACGTCCTATCAGAAATTTACTTGCTCTTTTAGATGAAAAAGTTTTAGATATAAAAATAGGAAATATAAAAGCTACAAATAAAACTTTTGGTCATAAAATAATGGCTCCTATTTCTTTAAAAGTAAATAAGGCTGATTTAGAAAATTATAAAAATTTATTAAGGAAAAATTTTGTTATTTTGTCTCAAGAAGATAGAAAAAATCTTATAAGGAAGTCTTTATCTGATTTTACACAAAATGAATTTCAAGCAATATCCCCTGAAAGTTTAATAGAAGAAATTACATATCTTGTGGAAAATGTTTATCCGGTCTCAGGTTCTTTTGAAAAGAAATATTTAAGTTTACCACGAGAACTTATATATCTTGTTTTAAAAGTTCATCAAAGAATGTTTGCTTTTGAAAAAGATGGAAGGGTTCTTCCTGTATTTTTAGGAATTTCAAATACTTTACCTGAGGATATAGATACTATTAGAAAAGGTTATGAAAAAGTAGTGAAAGCCCGACTTGAAGATGCTTATTTTTACTACCAAGAGGATTTAAAAATTCCTTTATCAAAAAGAAAAGAACTTTTAAAGGATATTTTATTTCATGAAAAATTTGGAAGTTTATATGACTTTATAGAGGCTTTAAAAGATTTTGAAAGAAAAATTTCACCTTATTTAAAGGAAAAAGATAAAACTTACGCCTCTTTAGAGAAAGATTTAAATATTCTTTTTGATATTTACAAAAATGATTTAACTACCCATTTGGTAGATGAATTTGATGAGCTTCAGGGAATTATTGGAAAATATTATGCTTTAAAGGAAGGTTTTAAGGAAAATATTGCAAAAGCTATAGAAGAGGTTTATAAAGAAAATCCTGAAAGTCTACTTGGAGCTTATTTATCTTTACTTGATAAAATCATGGCTCTTTGTGCCTTTTTTGTTATAGGTGAAAGAGTAAAAGGAAATTATGATCCTTATGGTTTAAGGCGTCTTGCAAATACAATTTTAAATATTCTTTTAAATCCAAAGTTTAAATTGGATTTAGATTTGGAAAAACTTATTGAAACTGCACTAGAAGTTTATAAGGAAAAAGGGTTTAAAGTAGATAATAATTTAAAACAAACCATTCTTGATTTTATAAAAGATCGTCTTAAGTTTAGACTTTTAGAAGAAAACAAACCCTACGACTTAGTTTTAGTGGTTTTAGAGGAAAATGTTCCATATAGAGCTTATGAAAAACTTAAGGCTTTAGAAACTCTATACAAAGAAAAGGAATTTAGAGATCTTCTTATTGCCTTTAGAAGAATTTTTAATATTTTGAAGAATAATGAAACTTACTTTAATGTAAATGAACCTGAACCTACAAGTGAATACGAAAAAAAGCTTTTAGAAGCTCTTGAAAAATTAAAACCTGAACTTGATAAGTACGAAAAAAATATGGATTATTTAAACTTGTATAAAGCTCTAGCTTCCTTAAAAGAAAAAGTAGATCTTCTTTTTGATAATGTTATGATCATGGAAAAAGATGAAGTTTTAAGAGAAAAAAGATTAAAAACCTTAGGTTATATTGCAAAAACTTTAAGAAAATACGGAGATTTTTCTAAGCTTGGTTTAAAAAGATAGAAAAAATAAGCATAGAGGAGAAAAATATGAAAAGGGTAAATAGAAAATTAAGAAAGGCTTTTACTTTACTTGAAATTTTAATAGTTCTTTTAATAATTGGTCTTATTGCAGCGTTAGTTGCTCCAAAAATTTTGCAAAGAGGAGAGGAAGCTAAAATTCAAACTACTAAGGTTCAGGAAAAACAAATAGCTCAAGCTTTAAAACTTTATAAATTAGATACTGGCATGTATCCAACAACTGAGCAAGGTTTAAAAGCTTTGGTAGAAAAACCAACCGAGGAACCTATTCCTAAAAATTATAAAGGCCCTTATCTTGATGAGATTCCAAAAGATGCTTGGGGAAATAATTTTACTTATATTTCCCCAGGACCAAATGGAGAGGCTTTTATAATTATTTCGCCTGGCCCGGATCAGGTTCTAAATACAAAGGATGATATTATTTATAAAGGAAAATAAGGTAAATAGAAGATATGATATTTTTTTATAAGGCTCTTACGCCTAAAGAAGAAGAAAAGGTAGGATACGTTTTTGCAAATAATGAAGATGAAGCTTTAATCAAACTTGCTGAATCAAATTTAAGTATTTTAGAGATAAAGAAAGAAAGAGATTTTTTCTCTTCAAAACCTTCTCAAAATGAACTTATTTTATTTTTAAAAAATTTAGCTTTACTTTTAAAACTAAAAATAGATATAAAGCAAGCCTTAGAAATTTTAAAGGAGTCTATAACAAATAAAAAACTTTTGTTTGCTATAGAGGAAATAAAAGAAGATTTAACTTCTGGAAAGAAACTTTCAGAATGCTTTAAAAAGCATGAAAAAATATTTGGAAAGGAGCTTCCTATTTTAATTGAAATTGGGGAAGAAACTTCACTTTTAGGTGAAATTTTAGAAAGTTATGCAAAACTTTTAGAAGAAAATCAAAAAATAGCTTCAAAAGTAAAATCTGCTCTAGCTTATCCTCTTTTTACTTTAATTTCAGCTTTAGGAATTTTATACATTCTTATGACTTATGTAGTTCCCCAAATAACTAAAATTTTTAAAAGTGCTAAAGCTTCTTTACCTTTACCTACAAAAATTTTACTTAGTTTTTCAAGTTTTTTGACTTCTCATGGAAAGCTTTTAGCATTACTTTTTGTTATTGCAATAGTTTTCATTTATATACTTAAACGCAAAAAGAGAGAAAAATTAGATAAGCTTTTTTTAAAAATTCCTCTTTTTGGAAGTTTAATTTTTTATTCTGAAAATTATAAATTTTTTTCTTATTTAGCTTTAATGCTTTCCTGTAAAATAAATTTTAAGACAGCAATTTCTCAGGCTCTTGAACTTTGTAAAAATGTTTATATAAAAAATAAATTAGAAAGAGTAAGGGAAAAAGTTTTAAAAGGAGTTTCTTTTTCTAAAGCTTTAAAGGAAGAAGGTTTTGAAAAACTAATATATTCCTTAGTAAAAGTAGGAGAAGAAAGTGCTTCTTTAGATAAAACTTTAAATAGTTTAGCAAACTACTACAAAACTAAACTTGAGGAAAAAATAGATTTTCTTTTAAAAATTTTGGAACCAGCTATTACTTTGATTTTAGGACTCATAGTAGGATTTATTGTTGTATCTATTATGCTTCCACTTTTAGAAATGAGCTCTCTTATAAAATAAGTGCCCGTAGCTCAGCTGGATAGAGCACCAGGCTCCGGACCTGGAGGTCGGGGGTTCAAGTCCCCCCGGGCACACTTTTAATCTTTATAAAGTTTTTTATTTATAAGATCTAAAATAATATTTCTTATATCTTCTAGCTTTACAGGTTTGGAAATAAATTTAACATCATTTTCTAGTTTTATATTTTTTTCTTTTTCTATAAAGTTTTTATCAAAAGCACTTATAAAGCAAATTTGAGTATCTTTTAAAGAAGGTTTTTCCCTTATTTTTTTATAAAATTCAATTCCATCCATTTTTGGCATATCAAAGTCTAAAAAAATAATATCTGGAATTTTCTCTTCAGCTATCTTTAATGCTTTTTCCGGATCGCTTTCTAAAAATATCTCAAATTCATTTCTTCCATTATCTATTTTTTCTATAAAAGTTTTAATAATAAAATTATTGAAAGGTTGATCATCTATAATCAAAACTTTTATTTTGTTAGAAAATCTTTTCATTTAATAACCTCCTCAATATGATTTTTAAAATAAAAAATATATATTTTTTTTAAAACTTAGTTTTAATTTATTAGATATCTATTAAATTAAATTATATTACTTTAAAGAATTAACTTGAATTATAATTTTTCTTATTTATATTTTTATATAGGTAACTTAGGGTAGATAAATTTATAATGTAACATTTATGAATATAAAATTCTAAATGGAACTATAAAAATGAAAGACATCAAAAAAAATAAAAAAACTTTTCAAAAAAAGAAAACTTGTTTTTGTTGGTGGGTAGGCTCTTAGAATTTCTTTATCTATCTTTCCCCTAATTTTCTAAATTTATCTTTTTAAAAATCATATCATAAATTTTAGGAGGTGAAACTATGTCTACTCAAACCCAAGAAAAAAACTTTATTAAAAATTTTGCTCCATCTTGGTTTGCAATTATAATGGGAACAGGAGTTTTAGCGATAGATAGTTTGGTATTTTCAAGATATTTTCTTCCTTTAAAGGGAATAGCTTATATTCTTTTTTATCTAAATATCATTCTTTTTATATTGTTTTTAATACCATGGATATTAAGATGGATTTTATATTTTGAAGATGCTTATAATGATCTTATTCATCCTATAAAAAATGCTTTTTATCCTACTATTGCTATAGGACTTATGGTTTTAGCTGCAGATTTCTTAATAATTGGGAAAAACGTTTCTGTTGCAAAAACCTTATGGTGGATTGGAAGTTTAGGAACCGTATTTTTCTCCTTTTTAGTTCCTTATTATCTTTTTCGTTCTGAAAGTGTAAAAATAGATCATGTAAATCCAGGATGGTATATTCCACCTGTGGGTCTTATTGTTATTCCAATAGCTGGAGGACTTCTTTTAAATTATATTTCTCCTTCTTTAAAAGAATTTGCTGTACTTTTAAATTATTTTGGTTGGGGGGCTGGATTTTTCTTATACTTAGCTCTTTTGGCAATTGTAATTTATAGATTTATTTTGCATCACCCTCTTCCATCTACATTAGCACCCACAATTTGGATCAATTTAGGTCCTATTGGGGCGGGAATAGTATCTTTAGTTAATTTAATTTCAAATTCTAGTTTTGTCTCTGTAAAAGAACCTTTTTATGTTTTTTCTCTTCTTTTCTGGGGATTTGGAATTTGGTGGTTTGTAATGGCTCTAATTATGCTTATACACTATTTAAAAAATTTAAATTTATCTTTTGCAATGACTTGGTGGGCATTTATCTTCCCACTTGGAGCTTATGTAGCATCTTGTAATGTTTTATATAAGATATTTAAATTTTCTTTAATATCTCATATAGGATTTTTACTTTATTTACTTTTACTCTTTATGTGGACCATAAACTTTTTCAAAACTCTAATAGGTGTTTTAAAAAGAGAAATAATTTAAATTAGTCTTGCAGTTTATATTTCTTTTATCCCCCCCAACTTTAAAAGTAAAAAATTTTTGCGGGGGGGATACTTTGTAAATATTATCAAATATATCTTTCAATAAATATATTATAATTTTCAAAAATAATCTTTTAGAGTTAAGAGGTTTTTTATGGTTTTAAATTTAATAGAAGGTTTTGGAATTTTAGCTTTGGCTGGTTTTTTAGTAGGTTTTATTTCAGGTTTAGTAGGAATTGGTGGAGGTATGCTTTTTGTTCCTATATTTTGGATAGTTTTTCCTATACTTGGAATAAAGGAAACTTTAATTGTAAAATCCTCGGTTGCTACTTCTGCAGCTTGTATGACGGTAACTTCTTTTACTTCAGCTTACCACCATATAAAAGCAAAATATTTTAATAAAAAAATTTTTAAAAACTTACTTATAGGTGCTATTCCGGGGGTTATCATAGGTGCTAGTTTAACTTCTCTATTTTTACCTCCAAAAATTGTAAAGGTATTTTTTGCAATATTTTTGGCAATAATGGCATATAAAACTTTTAAGGGTAAATCTAAGGGTAAGGCGGAGGCTGAAGAGTCTTCTTATAATGTATCTTTTAAAAATATAGTTATTATAGGATTTTTTGCAGGCTTGCTTGCCGGAATGCTTGGGGTCGGTGGAGGGGCTTTAATAACTCCTATGCTTCATAACTTTTGTCATGTCCCCATAAAAGAAGCTATGGCTACAAATACAGGGGTTGTATTTTTAAATTCCTTAACTTCAAGTTTAAGTTATATTATTTTTGGAATTAAAAATACTCACCTACCTTATTTTTTAGGATATATATATCTTCCGGCTTTGTTTATTATGGTTCCCTTTTTAATTATGGGAACAAAGCTTGGAGTAAAACTTATGCATAATACTCATCCAGATAAATTAAGAAAGATTTTTGCAGTTATTTTATTTTTAGTAGCTTTAAATGTTATTTATAAAACAATATTTAAATAATATTAAGGAGGAAAAAATGAAATTCTTATACAAGATTTTAGATCCAGATGTAGTGGGAAAGGCAGCTTATGATAAATTCCCAAAATTTAAATGTGCCCAATCTGCCTTCGAGGCAATAATCGAAGCATTATCAGATTTTGAAAAATATAAAAATGTCCCATCTTCCATTTATTCTTATGGGAAAGCTGGAATTTATGCTTGGGATGGAACTTGTGGAGCTATAAATGGAACTTTAGGTGCAGTTAGTTTAATTTTAGATGGAAAGGATGAAATTTTAAAACCTACGGTAGATAAAATTTTAAATAAATTATATTCCGAAGAACTTCCCTTTAATTTTGATAAAAAAATAAAACTTCCAAATTTAACTTGTGGAGGAATTGTTTTTAGATTTTTAAAAAAATATGGTGGAGACTTAAATAGTAAAGATAGGATAGAATTTTGTAAAAATTTAACATACTCAGTTGTAAAAACCGCTATAGAAGTTTTAAATGAACTTTATATGAAGGGGTAAATTTGCTTTATTTAAACCCTATTCCTGAAAAATTTGTAGAAAACTATTTAAATTATTTTTATGGAAGGAGTTTTTTTCTTCTAGAAAAAAAATTAAAAAAGGAAAATTTTCCAATTGTCTCCAGAATAGTAGGATACTTTTTGGCTCAAATTCTTCTTGAAAAAAATCCAAAAAAGGTTTTAGAGCTCGGGACAGGTCCCGGGCTTTCCACTTTATATATGGCTTTAGTAATAAAAAAGTTTAATTTAAACACAAAAATAATAACCTTAGATATTCGTCCAGATTTTCTTGAAATTGCAAAAAATAATTTTAAAAAATTTAAGGTAGAGGATGTTGTTAGCATTTATAATTTATCTTCTCAAGAATTTTTAGAAAATACCTCAGAGCAATTTGATTTTATATTTTTTGATCATGAAAAAAGGCAGTATAAGAAAGATTTATATCTTATTTTAAAAAGAAATTTAATAAAAACACAAGGTGTTATTCTTATAGATAATCTCTTTGCCAGAGGAGAAATATTTTTACCAAACTCAAAAAAGGAAAGAAAATATATCTTGCTAGATTTTATTAACTTTTTATTTAGTGAAGAAGTTTTAAAAAGAGCTTTTGTAAATATTTTGCCTGTTTCCGATGGCTTAGCTTTTTTAAAGTTTTTTAAGTAAAAATAAATGGCTTATTGCTTTTTTATCATCTGAATTTCCAAAATTAGGAATAGCCCTATAAAATTTTTCAAAAATTTTAGCTAATTTCTTTTCTACAAAAAGAGAAGAAATATAAATTTCCAAAATTTTTGCAGTTTTAAAACTTAAAAGATAGTCTATATGCCAAAATAATTTCTTTTTATCTGATATGTGTCTAGAAAGGCGTTTTGAAAGTCCATTTTTTGCAGAACCTATATAGGTATATACTCCTGGATAGAATTTCCAATTTCTAAAAGTTTCCAGTTTATTTATTTGTATAATAAGTATATAACTACCCGGAAAATTAAGTTTTTCTATATTTTCTTTATGAAGTTCTATTTTGTAAAAATTATACTGCTTTAATATATAAGAAAAAATTCCAAACATGCTTTATCTTGAAAGCTACCAAAAGTACGTATAATTATAAAGTCAAAAACAATTCTTTATATGTTTTTAATTTTATAAAATTTTGCAAAATGTAACAAAAGTATATTATATGAGGAGTTAATATGAAAGAAAAAGTTTCTTTATCTAAAAAAATAGAACTTTTATTTGAAGGAATTCTTTGGAATAGTAGATTTTTTGCTTTACTTGCAGTTTTACCATCTTTACTTGCTTCCTTTATTTTATTTATCATTGGAACAAAAAAAATACTTCTTCTTTTTAAATATACCTTTTTAGCACGTCCAGAGTATTTGGAAAGTCCAAAATTTTATAAATATGCCCTTGAAACTGTAATAACTGCAGTTGATATTTATTTAATAGCTACAGTTATGATTATATTTTCTCTTGGACTTTATGAGCTTTTTATTTCAAAAATAGATGCTGCAGAGAAATCTCCCTTAAAACTGCTTAATATAAAAGATTTGGAAGATTTAAAGGAAAAACTTGCAAAAGTTATATTAATGGTTTTAATTGTTAACTTTTTTAAATACGCAACCCATTTAAATTATGCTTCTCCAAAGGATATTTTGATGCTTGCAATTTCCATATCTTGTATAGGATTTGCTATGTACATCAGTCATAAAGATTAGAGGATACTATGTCAAAAAAAATATGGATAACTCGAGCTAAAGATGAGCAGGAAAATGCAAAAAAAATTGTAAAGAAATACGGTTTTGAACCAATTTCAATTCCCCTAATTGAATTTTCCTCTATTTCCTATAAAGTTCCAAAGGAAAACTATGAAGGTATTGTTTTTTCATCAAAAACGGGAGTTAGATTTTTTTTTAAGGACACAGCTTTAGTAGAAAAATTAAAGAATGCAAAACTTATTTTCAGTGTAGGAAAGGAAACAAAAAAGCTTTTAGAAAACTATTTAGAAAAGGAAAACATAAAAATAGATATTGCTCCTTTGCCAAAAAAATTTAAAGGAGAAGATTTGGCTCAAGTTATTTTAGAAAAAAATATAAAAACTCTTCTACTTCCAGGTCCAAAGGAAAGAAGAAATGTTCTATTTGAGATTTTAAAAAAGCATAATATTGGATTTTGCAGGCTTGATATATATGAAACAAAAATAAGAAAATTATCTGAAGAAGAAAAAGAAAAAGTTTTAAATTGCCAAGCTGTAACTTTGACAAGTCCATCTACATTTAAAGGAATATTAGAAAATAATCTTTTAAATCCTCTTTTAGAAAAAAATACTATGTTTTTAGTTATAGGGGATGTAACCGAAAACTTTGTAAAAAATTATGTTCCTCAAAATTTAATTTTAAAGCCTGAAATATTTACTTTTGAAGAAATGATAAAAACTTACAAAAGTTTTCTAGCAAAATCAGTAAATTTTTAAACTCTTTTACAAATTAAGTCTTCCTTATTTACATTAAGCTCTTTTGCAACGGGTAAACATTTGGCTTTTAAAAGATAATATATTGGTTTATTTAAATTATATTCAGATAAACTTTCAAAGTTTCCCATTCCTTTGGAAACTATAAAATCGCTTTCTTCCCAAGCTTTTTTTGTTTTTTCTGGAAGAGCCTTTAAATCAATTCCAATAATATCTCCTCCATTATCAAGAAGAAAAACGTTTTTAATTTTATCTAAAGATGCAAGTTTTGCATCTTCATAAGTTGCATCATTTAAGATAGGCTTTTTCTTTACTACTACATAAACTTTTACTTTTTGAGAAAGAAGTTCTATTAAAAGTTTATCAAAGAAGATTTCTCCTGCATTATCAAGAAAATATATAACTTTTTTTGCGTTTTTTAGGTCTTTTAAAAATTTATCTCTATCGTCTATTCTTAATTTTTGATTTAAGTCTTTTTCCAAAAATTTACTAACATCCATAGAAGTATTATAAGCTGCAAAGTCTATGGTATTTCCAATAATGGCATAAAATATTGCTTTTTTTACTTTTTCTTCAAAAGAAGAGATTTGATCAAGTTTTTCTTTTAAAATTTCATAGAATTTTTTTGATATTTCATTTGATTTGTTCTTTAAAGGTTTAAAAGGATCTTCATTTTTTGAGATAAGTTTTATGTACCTATGAAGTTTTGTACCAATTTGAGTAGGTACAGCATCTTTTCTAAATATTTCCAAAAGTTTTTTATTTACTTTTAAAATAAAGTTAAATTTATCATCTTCAATTTTATATAAAAGGTTTGAAACATCATAAATCTGTTTACTTGCACATAAAAAACAAATAGGTTTTACCTTCATCTTTTCCTCTTTGCTATAAATATTCCATATGAAAAAGTTAGTTTTCCATATTTTAACCTAAAAATTTTATCTTTTTCTTTTAAAATATTTAAAGAGATTATATTTTTTGAAAGACTATTAACTCCAGTATACTTTAAATACCTTAAGGCTTCAAAGAGATTTGAAAAGCTTAAGATTTCTTGTCCGTAAAATGCATAAATTATTTTATAGTTTAAACTCCTTAAGATTTCTTTTACCTCTTCAAAAGAATAATAGTTTAAAGATACGTCAAAGAGTTTAGAAATCTCAGGTAAAGTAGGTTTTAAAAATAAAGAGAAGGCTAAATATTTGCAGTTATAGTTTTTTAAAGCTTTTTTTAAATTTTTAAACCATTGAAAAGTAGATGCTGAAATAAGAAGCTCAGATTTTACTTTTAAATTTTCTCCGTTTCCAGCAAGGAAAGTAAAAGGCATTTTTACTTTCTTTTGAAGATAAAAAAAACTTTCTTCGACTAAATCATTAAAAATTATAGTATTAAATTTTAAATTTTTTTCTATTAGCTTAGAAAGAATTCCGGTTCCAGATCCTATTTCAACTATGCTATCAAAATTTTTTTTAATAGTTTTAAGATATTTAATAAGAAGTTTAGCTATTTTTTCTTGAATAAAAGCATATTTATCATATGTTTTAAATCCTTTTTTAAATCTTTGCTTTACTAAATTCAAGTTCATAATACCTTTCTAAAAACTTTGGAAAATGATTATCTTTTATTTCATAGTATTTAAAGGGTATGTTTAAGGTTTTTAGTAAATTTAAAAAATTTTTCTGGGAAGTATAGGGAAGTACTTTATCGTTTTTAGATATAAAAAAAATAATTTCTTTGTTTTTTATTTTATTTTTAAATATAGATATTAGGTAATTTTTATTTATAAAAGTACTTTTTACTTTTTTTAATTTTTCAAGCAAATACTTTTTATATTTTTTAAATTCTTTTTCGCTTTGAATTAAAAAAGAAAATTTCATAAGCTCTTTTTGAGAAATTCCACAAAGTTTATAAAAATATTTTAAAAAATTAAATTCTCTTTTTTCCAAATTAAATAAAAACTTATCAAATAAATTTTTAGAAATACCATATACATCATCATAAAAAAAAAGGGTGGTATTTACAAATACCACCCTGTCACAAAAAATGTTTGAATTTAGAAAGCTATAAATTCCAAAGGAAAATACAAAAGTTTTTTTTGCTTTCGAAGCATATTTTATATTTGGAAAAAAAGCAAAACCATTAAAAACATTATTTTGTATAAACTGCATAGAAAAATCCATCTAAATCATGTTTAAAAGGAAATGTTCTTAAAGTATTTTTTTTAATATCTTTTTTTAAAGGTTCATATATATTTTCAAAACTACCTTCTTTATATCCCATATGTTTTAAAGCAATGTCGTTATTTTCCTCTCCTTCCTCTTTTTCTAAGGAACATACCGTATATACAAGCTTTCCACCTTCTTTTAAAAGTTTATAAGCTCTTTGTAAAAGTTTTCGTTGGACTCCTTGAAGATGTTCTATTTGCTCTAAAGACTTATTCCATTTTCCCTCTGGATGTCTTCTTATAACTCCGGTTCCGGAACAAGGTGCATCTATTAAGATCTTATCAAATTTTATATTTTCAAGTTCTCCATAATCTTTTGTAATATCTACTTTTAATACTTTTACATTTGTAGCTCCATATTTCTTTAAATTTTCTTCAAGCTTTAGAATTTTTTTTGCATTTATATCTACGGCATAAATTTCAGCTTCGTTGTTTGTTAAGTGAGCAATAGCTAAAGTTTTCCCACCGGGGGCAGCACAAAGATCTAAAATTTTTTCTCCGGGTTTTGGATCTAGAAGTTTTACAGCTAAAAAAGATGCTGGATCTTGGATATAAAAAAGACCTTCTTTATAACCAGGTAAACTGTAAATGTCTATACCTTTTGAAACTATTTTATACATGTCTTCAATAAAGTCATGTTTTTCAAATTCAATTCCACTATCTAAAAGCATTTTTTCAAAAGCTTCAGGAACTATTTTTAGTCTATTTACTCTAAGCCATAAAGGTGCATCTTCATTAAAAGAATGTAAAAACTTTTGAGTTCCTATTAAAATCTTTTCTTCTTCATCTTTTCCATTTTCGCCAAGTTTTAAAATCTCATCAAGATAAAAGTTTTTCCATCTTTTTGCCATCCAAGTAGGAAAAGATTCCTTTATACATATCCTTTCAAAAGGATCTTTTTCTTGATTTAAGATTTCCTCTATTTTGTTTTCTTCAACAAGTTTTGAAATTTTCCTTCCTACAGCATTTACAAAGCCAATAGTTTTTCTTTGTTTGATAAATTTCTTTAAAGCATTTAAAGTTTCATTCATAATGGCGTAGGGCGGAATGTTTGTAAAGAGAAATTGATAAGCTATAAGCCTAAGAGCATTTTTTACTTCCAATTTTTGAGAAGAAATTTTTTTTCCAGATACATTTTCTATAATAAAATCTAGGTATCTTTTATATCTAACAACTCCTAAAACGAGTTCTCTTAAAAGGGCTTTTTCATTTGATTTTAATCTTTTTGAAAACTTATCTAAAATATTTTTTAGTTCCCCAGTTTTTTCATATAAACATAAAATTTTTATGGCTTTTTCTCTGACCATCCGAAGATCTCCTCCAAGTTTATTTTAAAATTATTTATTTAACTTTAAAATAATCTATTTATATAAAAACTTAAAGTCAAGACTTAATTATTTAAAAATTTCTTATATAAATAATTTAAAAAGGAGAGATTATGCAAAAAGTTAGAATAAATAAATTTTTAGCTTCTTGCGAAGTAGCTTCTCGAAGAAAGGCCGAGAAATTAATTTTGGAAGGTAAAGTAGAAGTTAATGGAAAAGTAATAAAAGATCTTTCTTTTAAAGTGGATCCAAAAAAGGATATTGTAAAAGTAAATGGAAAAATAATTAAGCCCAAAGAGGAGAAAGTATATTACATTCTTTATAAACCTCGAGGTTATTTAACTCAGCTTGGAAAAGATAAATTTGGAAGAAAGACTTTAACAGATTTATTAGAGAAATTAAATATAAAAGAAAGAGTTTTTCCGGTAGGACGCCTAGACTATGATAGTGAAGGGCTTTTATTACTAACAAATGATGGAGAATTTGCATATAAATATTCTCATCCAAAGTTTGAAATTGAAAAAGAGTATATTGTAGAAGTTAAAGGTATAGTGGATAAAACTACTTTGGAGAAAATGAAAAAAGGAAGAGATTTAGAAGATGGATTTTTCAAACCTGATAAATTAAAGCTTGTAAGGATAAATAAAGAAAAAAATACATCTACCCTTAAATTTTGTATTCATAGTGGTAAAAAAAGAATTTTAAGAAGATTTTGTAAAGCTTTTGGGTATGATGTTATAAGACTTATAAGAACAAAAATGGGAAAATACTTCTTAGGATCTTTGAGACCGGGAGAAATTAAAAAGCTTGGGAAAAGATAACGAAAGTTATTTTTACTTAAGAAATCTATTTTTGTAATTAAAAAATAATTAAAAAGTAATTAATATTGCATTTATTTTTAAGGAGGAAAAATAAATGAAATTTTTTAATAGAGAAAAAGAAATAAAAGAAGTTTTATCGGTAATAGAAAGTGAACCGCAACTCATATATTTTATTTATGGTCCTATAAACAGTGGAAAAAGTGCACTTATTAGAGAAATAATAAGAAACAGGCTAGATAAGGCAAAATACGTTCCTTTTTTAATAGACTTTAGACAAGTAAGCGTGGGAAGTTTTGAAGATTTTATAGAAGCGATGTTTGAAGTAGATTACACTACAAAGATAGATGATATAAAAAAGTACGTAAAGGATTTTATAAACTGGATATTAGAAAATACAGATACGGTAAGTAAATTAATTTCAATGTACTCAGGAGTACCTTTGCAAATACCAGCCCCAGTTTTAAAGCTAGAGGAAAAGGAAGAAAGAAGAATAAAAAACATTTATAGATATATAAAGGAGCTTTTTTTTTAGAGATAAGAGAGAAAGAAAAAGTGCCAGTATTTATCTTAGATGAACTTCAAATGCTAAAAGACATATCCTTAAACGGAAATAGACCGCTCTTAAAAAGTTTTTTCCAATTTTTAGTAGCCTTAACAAAAGTAGAGCACTTAGCTCATGTATTTTGCGTATCAAGCGATAGCTTGTTTATAGAATATGTATATAGCGCAACGGAACTAGAAGGAAGGGCAAAATACATACTAGTAGATGATTTTGAAAAAAAAGAAGCTTTAGAGGTTCTATACCGAAAAATTGTGTAAAGGATGTAACAAGTTTTTGATTTCCAATATTTAAATGAATTTTTTACACAATTTTTCAGGATAGTTCCGCTTTAGAATTTTTAAGTTTTTTAGAAAGGGAAGTTTTAAGAAAAGAAGGTTTTTTAAGCAAAAGCGAAAAAGAAAAAATATATGATCTAGTGGGTGGAAAACCAGTATATCTAATTTCTATTATCA
>Ga0256838_1000496_pt1 | contig 23820 bp, 26 predicted proteins | sample 4571419metaG_FD_185978 | JGI IMG/M metagenome (GOLD analysis project Ga0256838, IMG submission 185978) | Hydrothermal vent microbial communities from Guaymas Basin, Mexico - 4571-419 | ecosystem: Environmental > Aquatic > Marine > Hydrothermal vents | place: Mexico: Guaymas Basin | collected...
TGGGGTAGTAGACGAGCCTACTGTCGTCGAATACCCGTATTGTCGCCTTTCTCTTGTCTGACCTGGAGTCGCCTGCCATGACGTACCTTGCGGGGCCGACGATTCCCGCGCCCAGCAAGAACTGAGAGACATCGTGCGCACCCGACACCCTTTCGCCGAGGGTAGCCTCCCTGGAGCCGTAGACGTACGTCACGGGGCTGCAGTTGAGTGAACTCCTCAGTACACTCAACAGCATCAGATAGACCTTTCTTAGGGTCTTTGAAAGAAGGCTGCTGTTGACCGCGTATATGCCTATTGGGCTCTCGCAGAGGTCCACACCCTGGATACGGGATACTTTTCTAAGCGTGTCCACGACTGCCTTGAGCTGTGCTGTATTGAGCTCGGTCTGTGAGGTCAGACGCAGAAGAGGGACAAGAATTGCTCCACCAGGGCCCGGAAACGCTTCCGCCATGCTAGGCAGCACATTGTGCTCGTCGACAGTGACTAGTAGTGCGAGGAAGAGTGGCGGTAGCCCCAGCTCTCTCGTCATGCGGCGGCCTATCTCTAGAGCGTCGGGGAGCCGCTCTCTGCTCGAAACGATATAGTAGCCGTTGTGCATGTCGGCTATCTGCCCTAAGGTCTTGATTGCATTGTTTACGCTTACGCGGCGCCTCATGAGGTCGTACTCTATGATCGCGCTGCTTTTTCCTAGGAGTTTCGCGTCTGAGGGTGTAACCGTATAGAGGGGTGTGGAGAGGCGCTCTGTAAGTGTGCCCACTACTTCCTCGCCGGATGGGTGTGGAGAGGCTGTCCAGGCTTCGATAACGCTAGACACATTTGGCCGATATACATTACAGGCTATACATGGTGCAACGCTTTTCCGTTTGCCTGGCCGGGGCGAACCTGTGGGCGCGCTTAGCGCCCCTCCCGGCGGCCTCCTACTCGTACGCGGCTGGGACAAGGCCTGGTCTCTGCCCAAGGCAGGGTGTGGCGGTTTGGAGGAGGGTGTTTGCGGAGAGCGTCTGCTGATGCCTCCTGGCTGGGTTCTGCTGGCTATACGCTACGCTGGCGGCCGGGTTCCGAGCAAGCTCCACCTGGTTAAGGGGCTGGCGTTGTTTGCCAGGCTGACTGGCCGCGAGGATGAGCTAGAGTATGGCCCTTACAAGATGGGCCTCTATAGCCCGCTTGTTGAGGAGGCTCTCGCTTCGGTCATTGAGCGCGGGTTTGTACGGTACCGGAGGGGCTATGGCTACGAGCTCCGGCCCGAGGGGCTGCGGGAGGCGGAGAGGCTGGAGGGGCTTCTTGCTGACGAGGACGCCTCGCTGCTGGCTCGCGTCATGAAGCGTGTTGTCAAGATGTCTAGGGATGAGCTGCTGCTTTACCAGTACGTGCTCTTCTGTGACGAGGAGTGTAGGGCTGCGTCACGGGAGTGGAAGAGGGTGAGGCCGAGGAGGAGGCAGCTGGCGCTGAGTCTCCTAAGGAAACGGCTTGTGACTGTAGCGCTTGCCGCGAAGCTAGCCGGCATGGAGTTTGACGAGTTCCTCGACTACGCGCGGAAGCAGGGCCTGGCGCTCTACGAGTACCGTAGTCTAGAGGAGGCCAGGAGAGACATTGACGCTGCAAAAAAGGCATGTTCTAGTCGTTGACACCACGGCGCTCATCACTGCCGAGCGTGTCCTTGAGGCTCTGGGGAGCGACTGCCTACTACGCCTCGTAGCGAGGCTGTACCGTGAAGGCCGCCTAGTTGTCACGGACATTGTGTATAGGGAGTTCTGTGGCGGTTGCAGAACGCGTGGCTGCCTAGACCTCTGCGGCATTATTGAGGCTGGCGGCGTCTATAGGGGCTATGACCGTGGCCGCCTAGAGCTTCTCGTGGCCGTGGAGGGCCTTGACCCGGGGGAGGCTTCCGCGGTAGCTGCAGCAGAGTCCCTCGCGCTGAGAGGGAGGAGTGTCACGATTGTGACGGCCGATCGTGTGGCGAGAGAGTTCATCGAGAACATGGGTCTAGGCGTGGATGTGCATGGCGACCTATATCTGTTCGAGGCTGCGAAGCTTAGAGGCATATGCGGCCCCGAGGAGGCTGCGGGGCTCGTAGAGAGCCTTCCGGCGCTCGGTAGGAGGGTCACAGAAAGCCTGGCGCGGAGCATGGCGGAGGCGCTGCGGAGCCAGAGCACTGAAGCCCGGGGAACAAGCATCTAGTATGTGTGTTCGAGTGTGTCTGCGGCCTGCTCTAGGAGGTACCATTCGAGGCAGCCCTGGCTGCGGAGCCGCGAGGCGGCCTCCCTTAGGAGGGCGGCTGCCTCCTCGAGGGCCTCGTGGTCGGCTCCGTTGGGGTAGTCGAGGGCCTCCTCGACTATCTCGAGGGCCTCGAGGAGCTCGGGCACGGTGCCGCAGGAGACCTCTACGGCCCTGGCGACCGAGTAGGCCTCGTACAGCATCCTCGTTGACAAGGGCTTTCTCGCCTCCGCCTCCTTGCTCCGAGGGTGGCGGTGTCTCCTTCTTGGAGGGGCCTATAGGTGCGTCCTCTCTCCCCCCGGGGTGGGGCTCTGGTGGGCTGAGAGGGGGTGTGGGCTGTGGGTGGCGGTGTCCGCGTCTATCCTAATGCTTCTGTTCGGCGTGTTGTCGCGTTTGTGCCGCCGGGGCACATGCATGTGCGGCTCGTGTTGGAGCTCGAGGACCAGACGCTGGTGCTGCAGGAGGCGACTGTCGCGGCGATAGTGAGGGCCTATGCCTCTGTGGCTCTTCACCCGTCGCGGAGGGCGGTGGAGCTTGTCTCCCGGCGGCTTGGCCGCGGGGAGCGGAAGCCCTTGTTCGCCGAGTGGCAGCTCGTGGAGAGTGGGCGCGGCGAGGAGGAGGTTATCGAGTGGGCTCTTGGGGTGCTGGAGGGGGCTGAGACCGTGGAGCCACGGGGGGAGGGGTAGCCCCTGCTCCGGCCTTTATCCGGCTCCGTTGTCTCGGCAGGCTGTGGGATGGGTGCTGTCTCCCGTCTTGGTGTTCGGGCTCTCTCCGCGGCGGCGTGGCGAACACGTGCGTTAACTTTAGGCCCCTGTGCGGTGTTACCGCTCCCTGGGGCGTGGAGGGGCCAGGGCATGGTGTATGAGCTGGCGCCGGGCGTCTACACTGTGGGCTCGCTGCCGGCGGCCTACGTGGAGCCGCTGGATGCGCTGGTTGTCGCCGATCTCCACCTGGGGTTCGAGGACAGCGCCGCCAAGGAGGGCGTCTATGTGCCGCGTGTGCAGCTGCGGCGGGCGCTGGAGGTTCTGCGGCGGGGCCTCGAGGAGACTGGCGCGGGCTGGGTGATTATAGCCGGGGACGTTAAGCACGTGTTCGAGAAGCTTACGTGGGGGGAGCGTCGTGAGCTGTCAGCCCTCTTCGGGTTCCTCCGTGAGCGGGGGCTCCGCGTGACCCTGGTGCGGGGGAACCACGACAACTTCCTGGCCCCGGTGCTCGAGGAGCACGGGGTGGAGATGGTCGAGGAGCTCTATGTTGACGGCTACCTCTTCATCCACGGGCACCGTGTTCCCGGGCAGCGCTACGAGGGCCAAGCCAAGGCGGTCATAATTGGGCACGAGCACCCAAGCCTCAGGCTTAGAGACAAGCTCGGCTACATAGCTAAGCTGCCAGCATTCCTGTCGGCTCCATACCCGAGGCTCCGCTCAACCCTCGTGGTGTTGCCGGCGGTGGGCCAGTACCAGACCGGCACAACGGTCACACTCAGCCCCGACACCTACCTCTCCCCCATACTCCGGCAGGAGATACCACTAGACAAGGTAAGGCCATACGTGCTAGCGGAGGGGCTCGGCGTGCTCGAGTTCCCCGAGCTAGGCCTCCTCGAGGACCTACTGGAGCAGGTAAGCATCTAGCCAGCCAGCAGGTCCTCGAGGCTCCGCGCGATTATCTCAAGCTGTATATCCTGTGTGCCCTCCGCCGGCTCCAATGCCTCGACGTGAAGCTGGAGATAACGAAGCTCCTTGCCGGGCCCCTCTCGGCGTAGGCATAGCCACCGAGCGTCAGCCTAGCGGCACGGAGTGCGTCAACAGAAGCCTCTACCGCCACATATTTGGCCGCACTAGTCTCCCAGAGCGGGGGCGCCTTGTCCTCCCCGAAGTCCACAGCAGCCTTCTCAACAAGGGCCAGCGCAGCAGACAACATGGCCGCCGCCCTGGCAAGGCGGTGAGCCACCGCCTGCCTATCGAGCACCCCACGTTCTCGGGCCCATCTAGTGGCTACCCTGAGGGCTCTGCGGGCGAGCCCGACAGCTAGCGCCGCCAGTAGTACACGGTTCTCGCCGAGCCCATGCACTACAGCCGCTCTAGCCTCCCTGCCCGCGGCGACTAGCCGCGCCGGGGTATCCTTGAAGACCACGCGTGCGATGCCGCTGCACTTGTACGCTGCGATCCCCATAGGCTCTGCGTGGAGGTTCTCCGCGTTTCTCTCTACGAGGGAAAGCCCGGGCTCGCCGCCGAGGGAGGCGTAGACAAGAAACCAGCTAGCGTCGAGACCGTTGGTTACGAAAACCTTCTCGCCTCTCAGCCTGTAGGCGCCGCCCCTTTCCTCTGCTTCTACGCCCGGGTCTCTGAGACTACTACCTCCGCGAGACGACGTTATCGCGGCCGAGAGCAGCCCAGACGGCTCGGCTGCGCCGAGTCTGCGCAGATGCGTGCAGCAGCGCAGTGCCCCACAAGCCTCATAGCCTCACATGGCGTGTAGCTGTGCCCAGAGATAAGCGTAGAGACAAGCTTGGAGACGCTGCCGCAGCCGCCGCTGAACACCGGTGGCATGCCGGTCCAGCCAGCCAATCCGGACGACCCATACCTGGAGGGCCACGAGAACCCCCTTAAACAATTCCGGGAATATGTTAGCGCCCCTCCAGCGGCTCAATCACTGTCGTCAGGTCAGCAGGCTTCACCCAATACGGGGCACTAGTGACGAGGAAGTCGGCACCAGTAGCAGCATACTCCTCAACGTTCTCGAGGCTTATCCCCCCAGAGGCAGCGACCCTCACAGAGGGGTTGATCCCTCTGACACGCCGAACAAGCTCGGCGAGCCGCCTCGGCGGCAGGTGGTCAACCTGTACCTCGTCCACAACGCCGCTCCTAGCAGCCTTCACCGCCTCCTCCACGTCACCGACTTCGACTATGATCCTCCTCTCGCCTATGAGGCTGCGGGCCTCGCGAAGCCTCTCCAGGGCGCCATCAAGCCCACCGAGGAACCTATAGTGGTTTTGAAACACGATGACTGTGTCACTCACACCCATCCGGTGGAGAGATGCTCCACCGCACAGCACACAGTGGTAGTAGAGATGACGCAAGCCCGGCGGTGCCTTCCTCGCAGCAGCGACGACGACACGCGGGTTAACCTTCCTCGCCCGCTCAACCATGAGCCGCGTATAGGTTGCCACTGCTGACCCTATGGCAGCGAGGCTCTGGGCAACCCTCCACGCTGCATGGAGCGCCGAGGCCTCCCCATGGGCCTCCAGCAGCACCGTACCCGGCTCAACCCACAAGCCTTCACGGTGTACGAGCTCAACACGCGCCCCCAGGGTGCGGTAGACAGCCGCAGCCTCCACAAGGCCGCATGCTACGACTCTCTCGCGTGTAACGAGCCGCGCCCTCCCGGGCGCGCCGCCTATGCCTAGAACCGTTGTCGTCAAATCCACGAAGGGGATGTCCTCTCTTATCCACTCCTCTAGAAGGCCCGGCGGCAGGTATAGTGAGGCGTGACAGCCACTATCCAAGGTGCCTCCTACCCGCAGGTCCTCTCTCCTACAGCCAGTGCCTGGCGGCGCGCTCTGGGCGGTTTTCGTTGTTTTGTGGGGCTCAGCGCCCATGCCTGCTATATATGCTGGACCTGAGGTCCAGGATATAGGGTGTCGCTATACCGGTGTTATGCCGCTAGAGTGCCACAACGGCTCCTATAGCCGCTAGCACACAGCACACGGTGGGACACATGTACAGTGACAGTGTCAAAAACATAAGCAACGTGAACAACGTGGTAGAAGAGTACCTGGAAGCGAGCAGTCTAGACGTCCTCGAGAACGCAAATAGGTATCCTGGGCCTAGCGGTCTCCTCGCCTACGTGGCCGAGAAGGCGCTAGATAGTCTAGTGTATAGTGGGCTCCCCGAGGACCCGCTAAGGGCACATAGTGGAGGTAGAATATACATCCATAAGCTACCTTACGCGCTCTTTGTCCCTTACTGTAGCGGGCATAGCCTAGAGAGGCTTCTACGCAAGGGGCTAAAGACGCCTACTGTATCTGCACACCCTGCCCGACACTTTGATACCTACGTGGACCATGTAGCAAACTATCTAGTGACAATGCAGCACTATTTTAGCGGTGCACAGGCCTTTGGCGCGGTAGAGCTCTACGCGGGCCCATTCATAAGACGTGATGGGCTAGACTATGATGCAGTAAAGCAGGGCGTGCAGAGGCTAATCTATAACCTTAACTTCCCGAGCCGTGCAGGCATGCAGACACCCTTCACGAACTTCACTGTGGTACTTGACGCCGCACGGGCAAAGCTAGAGAAGGATGACGCAGTCTATGCTGGCAGCACAGCGGGCAAGCTGGGGGACTACCTAGACAAGGCCAGGCTCTTTGTGAAAGCGCTCTACGAGACACATAGAGAAGGCGATGCAGCTGGCAGACCCTTCACGTTCCCGATACCAACCATAATGACCACCAGCAAGCTGCTCTACGAGGACCCCGAGCTCTTTGAGGCGGTGTTCAATGCAGCGGCGCGAAAAGGCACAGGGTACTGGCTCAACACGAGGGTCGTCGACCCGGACGCAAGCTTCGCAATGTGTTGCAGAATAAACATTGACATGAGCGAGCTTGTCCACGCTGCAAGAACCGGCCCAAAGAGCATGAGAATACGCGATTTAAGACGAGAGCTTGAGGAGGCCCGTGAGGAGTACATCCGCGGGGTTGAAAGGCAAAGAACGGGGGGCCTATGGGCACTGCCAGACATAACTGGAAGCAAGGCCGTGATAACAGTCAATCTCCCTAGGCTTGCTCTCTCAGCCCGCGGCGATGACGCCGCCTTCATGGAGGCTCTCGAGGATACGCTCTTGCTCGCTCGCCAGGGACTGGAATGGTTCGCTCGACGCTATGAGAGACTCTCAAAGCTCTACCCCGGCCTCTATAGCATGGTCCTAGAGTACATTCCTGAAGTGTTCAGGCTCCTCGGTACACCGTATTTCCTCACAGTGGGCGTCATAGGGCTTCCAGAGGCGGCAGCGGTGATGATGCGTGACCCCAGCGTGTGGCGCGAGGGTAGCATGAGTCAGTGGCGCCAGATGGCGAAATGGATGCGCAGAATAGTGGAGTTCATTGTGGAGCGTGTGCGGCGCTGGAGCATGCATACAGGGCTTGCCTTTAACGTCGAAGAGGTGCCGGGCGAGAGCTCTGCGGCAAAACTTGCAGCAAAGGACGCTAGGCTCTACCCAGAGATACGGGACTACATGCCCGATCCCGATGAGCCCGTCTACAGCACCAGTATCGCGCCCTACTATGCGCCTATGGAGCTCTGGGAGCGTGTAGAGATAGAGGAGACCGTTCAGCCAGTCTTCACCGGCGGCGTCATGATGCACATATTCCTCGGCGAAGAGCCGGACCCGGAAGCCCTCGCCAGCCTCACCAAGAAGCTAACAGCAAACACGGACCTCGTCTACTGGAGCTACACCCCTGCGGTGACTGTGTGTCCACGCTGCAGCTGGAGCAGTGTAGGGCTATACCCTGTGTGCCCAAGGTGCGGCGCGGAGACCGAGATATGGAGCCGCATCATAGGCTACTATAGGCCCCTGAAGAACTGGAGCGTACCGCGCCGCCGAGAGTTCGTCACACGCCACCACTACCACGGCCTAGGGGGAACAGAGTAGCCTTGAGAGGGACACTAAAACTACTAACAGCCGGCTGGAAGGCTCCAAGCCTGGTAGATATCCGGGGGAAAGCCAGCTTCATGCTCTGGCTATGCGGCTGCAATCTCCGCTGCCCCTTCTGCCATAACTGGGAGATCGCCGAGGGCAGAAACTGCCGCCTAGTACAGGTCTCGGAGATCCTAGAAGCCCTAGAGGCGAGCGCAAAGCTTGTGGACGCACTCCATGTCACCGGGGGCGAGCCGCTCATACAGTACCAGGGCATACACCCGCTGCTGGAGAAGTGCAAGTCTATGGGGCTGTACTGTAGCGTTAACACCAACTGCACCCTACCTCGCCACCTAGAGAGGCTGGCCAGCGCCGGTCTCGTAGACCACATAGCTACCGACTTGAAGATACCCACAAGCCTGGCCGGGCTCCCCGAAACCGAGACAACAAGCTACATAGCTAAGCTCCTCGACTGTGCCGGAATCGCTGCAGCATACAGACTCACAGTGGAGCTCCGCATACCCGTCCCACGGCATCAACCGGGCTACATCTCTCTCCTCAGCGACACGCTAGCAAAGATAGCGGAGAGGCTCAGCAACACAGAATGGTACATAATCGTCAACCCGCTCGTGGGCCTGCCAGTAGTCAACCCAAGAGACCCGGAATGGTGCAGTAAATACTGCAACCCGGCACCCGCGGAGATAGAATCCGTGATAGAGACAGCGAAGAAGGCAAACACGCAGGTGTATCTTAATCACGCGCTCGCGAGGCTAGCTGCAGCCAGGCACAAAGGCCTCGCGTAAGGGTTAAGACCCCAACCCTCGGGGAGATACCCCTCTGTACGTGGATGGCGGGCCATAGGGCTAGGCTGGGCCCGTAGCTCAGCCAGGATAGAGCGCCGGCCTCCTAAGCCGGTGGTCGGGGGTTCAAATCCCCCCGGGCCCGCCACTCCACTCCACCTAGACACTGACGGCGTCTACCTGGTTCTCCCCCGTTCTATATTGTCTGCTAGCTCTTCAAGCCGCTTGGTGCAGCCGATGCTCTTTGACTGCCTCTCCTCTTGGCTCTAGGGGTCGTACCGCTTCTTGGTCAAATAGAGCCCCTCGTTAGGATCAGCTAGGGGCCTCGGCGTGCTAGGGAGAGGCAAGGGCCTCTGTAGGCTGATTCTTTGAGTTGCGATAGTTGTAGTTATTCTTATTCGTGTTCGTGTTTTCCCTCTTGGCGGCGTGTGCGTGGGGTGAGTCTGGGCGTGGCCGAGGCGGCTGGAGCGCCTGGTGGGGATGTGGAGAGACACGAGGTTGTTGTTGTTGGTGCTGGTATCGCGGGTTTGACTGCTGCGCTCTACTTGGCGCGTCAGGGCGTGGATGTGCTCGTTGTCAGCCGCGATCTTGGTGGTCAGTTGTTGCAGGCGAGTGTTATCGAGAACTATCCTGGTATAGAGGCGATTAAGGGCACCGACCTGGCTATGAGGGTCGAGAAGCAGGCTAAGACGTTCGGCGCGAAGACTAGGTATGGGGAGCAGATAGTCAGGATCGACCGGCTTGAGGATGGCAGCTTTGAGCTCGAGAGTAGCCGGGGCCGCAGGTACCGGGCTGAGGCGGTTATCCTCGCCTTCGGGAAGACGCCGAAGAGGATGAACGTGCCTGGAGAGGATGAGTACGACGGCCGCGGTGTCAGCTACTGCACTATCTGTGACGGCCCCCTGTTCCGTGGCAAGAAGACCGTCGTTGTAGGCGTCGGGGACCAGGGGCTGGAGGCGGTGGCGCTCCTAGCGGGCCTCTGCCCGAAGGTGTACTACGTGACTCCGACGAGGCTCTTCGGCGACCCGGACCTCGTAGCCAGGGTGAGGGCGGCGCCCAACGTCGAGATACTGGAAAACCATGAGCCGGTGAGGGTGCTGGGCGATGGGCGGCGCGTGACGGGGCTTGTGGTGCGTGACAAGAATACTGGCGAGGAGCGCACGCTGGAGGTCGAGGGCGTGTTCGTCGAGCTCGGCTACGAGGCTAAGACAGGGTTTGTCAAGCACCTGGTGGATCTCAACGAGAACGGCGAGATAATCGTGGACAAGATGGGCCGCACGCGGACCCCCGGCCTCTTTGCGGCTGGCGACGTGACGGACATCCCGTTCAAGCAGGCCGTGATATCCGCGGGGGAGGCGGCGAAGGCTGCGCTGGCAGCGTTCAACTACCTCCAGAAAAGGAAGGGCAGGAACGTCGAGATACGCGGGGATTGGAAGAAGACCGGCAAGGTGAAGCCAAAGGTCTCGATGAGGCTTAGCCTGAAGAAGAGGAAGGGCTAGAGCCCCTCCTCCCTCTTTATCCTCTCAGCGTATTGCTCCGGGCTCAGCAGCCCCTGAGCCTCCCCAGGGTCCTCCATCCTTACCCTGAATATCCAGCCCTCCCCGTAGGGGTCTTTGTTGAGCAGCTCCGGCTCGTCCAGGAGCCTCTCGTTGACCTCCACTATCTCGCCGCTAACCGGCGCATAGACGTCAGCCGCTGCCTTGACCGACTCGATGGCTGCTACCGCTTCCCCCCTACGGACCCGCTGGCCCACCTCCGGCAGCTCCACGCCCACAATGTCGCGGAGCTTCCTCTGCGCATAGTCCGTTATCCCGACGGTGGCGACGCCGTCCTCTATCTTGATCCACTCGTCGCTCTCCGTGTAGAGCCGGTCCGTGAGGACCAGGTAGGGGCCGACACGTATCTCCCCGGCCACAGCCACCGCACCAGGGTTAGAGGTTGGGACTGTGCCACGGCCGCGGCATAATAACGGTGGGGCCACGCCGAGCCCCGGGAGGCTATAGGCTCCAGTAGCTGCGCCTCTTGGCATATCTTACGGCGTAGGCGAGTGGGGGCAGGAGGAGGGCAACGCTGCCGAGGCTTAGGAGTACCGCCTTCTGCCACTCCCCGGCGAGGGTGGGGAGCACGAAGAGCAGCATGAAGACCGGGTCTAGTGCAACGAAGATGAGTATGTAGCCGAAGTACTGGTAGAGGACTGGGAGCCGGGCCTCGCCGCTGGGCGGGTTGCCGGCCTCGTAGCGGAGCCTCTTGTAGCGGTGCTCCGGGCCCTCGGTGGCGAGTCTGAGGAAGGCATAGACTAGGAGCAGTAACGCGGGTACCACGGTCGCGACGACAGCTATTGAGAGAAGCGCGTCGGCGGCCAAGCCCCAGCCCTCCTCTCTCCTACGCCTCTGCTGCCCCTGCGGGGGTTAGAGGCTCTCGGCCTCAGCCTCGCGGCGGCGGAGCTCGGCTAGCCACTCCTCGCCCCTCGCGTAGACGGGCGCCATGAGCTCCTCGAGCTTCCGTGTGTCCTCGACGTCCCTTGGGCTCCATTCTCCGCGACGGACCCTCTCCTGGAGCCGGAGTATTGCCCGGGCCACCGCGTCGGGGGGCGGAGGGCAGCCGGGGACATAGTAGTCCACGGGGAGAATATCCTGGACCATTACGACGTTGTAGCTGTTGTAGAATACTCCGCCTGTGAACGCACAGGCGCCCATTGCTATGACGAACTTGGGCCAGGGCATCTGCTCCCAGGTCACCCTCGCGACCCGCGCCATCTTCCTGGTGAGGGTCCCCTCTATGATGATTAGGTTCGTGTTGCGGGGATGGGTGAAGGGGAGAGAGCCCAGCCTCTCGGCGTCATACTTGGGCGAGTAGAGGGCGGCGAACTCAGCGCCGCAGCAGCTAGTGGTGAGGTGGACAGGCCAGAGGCTGAAGCTCGTAGCCCAGTCGCGGAGGCTACGGATCGGGGTCCTCTCAACAAGCCATTTCGCGGCCCTCCGGGCCGCCTCCTCGAGGCTGCCGACGAGTATCATCCCGCGCCTCCAGTTGCCAGGCCCAGGCTGGATCAAGGGAACCCCCCGCACCCACGTGCAGGCCCGACAGTGTCCGGCCCGGGGCCGGAGCCCCTCCTAGAGGGTCCCCAGCCCCCTCCCCTTAGCCCGCCCATTGGGGGCTAAATACTGAGCCGCCGCCTGGTGGCAGCTCTTGACGTCCCGGCGGAGGGCGTGGAGGGACAGTAGGGCGGGGAGGCTGCGGCTGCTCCGCCTTGGTGCCCGGGAGAGGCTAGGCGACCAGCTCTACCTCGAGGCCTAGGCGGCGCGCCGCCTCTGCCTGCCTCCGGTCGGCGGTTACTAGAGGCGCGCCTAGGTGCTCGGCGAGCGCTATGAAGAGGGCGTCGTAGACTGTTATTCTAGCCTCTAGTGCCAGCTCCAGGGCCCGGGCCATGAGCGGCTCCTGGCGGTAGAGGGGGACTGCGCCTAAGGCTAGGTCCGTGGCCACACGTCTCGCCGCCTCGGGGCCCAGCTCGCCGCGGAGCACCTTCTTCCAGAGCGCGTTGGCGACCTCCTTGACCGCCAGCGGGAGGGTCACCACGACGTCTAGCAATGCCTGCTCGGCTCTCTCCCAGCCAGGCTCCCCGGAGAAGTACTTTACGAGCACCGACGAGTCAATGACTTTCACGGTCCTCCCTCACGCTCGCAGCGGCAAAGCCCCTGGGGCTCGGCTCCGCTTGCTCAATGAGTCTCCTCCACTCTGCGGCCAGCCTCCTCCTCCGCTCCCTCGCGGCGAGGGCCTCCAGGTAGCGCCGTACCTCCTCCGCCACGTCGACGCCTGCCCGCTCCAGCTCCTCCTTGACCTCCCTCCGGACACGCACACTCACAACGACCGTAGACAAACCGTATACGCCCCCAGCGGGAAGACCACTTCCTCGCGCCTAAAACCCTATCCGCCCCGTGCTACGCGGCGACGCGGAGGGAAGAGGAGCGGCCATGCCGCTAAGCGTGGATGTCGCCGTCATCGGCGCCGGCGTCAACGGCGCCGTGGCTGCCTGGCTGCTGGGCCGAGCCGGGCTCCGTGTCGCCGTGGTGGATGTGAACGCGCTACCCGGCGGCCTAGCCGGGGGCAGGGTCTCCCATGGAGCCCCTGGTGGTCGGTACGCCTACGCCCTCGGCCTTGTCCCCCGGGAGGTCTGGCGCCTCCTGGGCGTTGACCCCGACAGCCTCTACCTACCGGACCCGAGCTGGGTCGAGCTGGGCGCCGACGGCTCCCCCGTGCTGAGGTGGTGGAGCAGCCCGGGAAGGCTCCGCGTGGAGCTCCGCGAGGCGGGCCTCGAGGGCGTCTGGGGCCTACTCCTGGACTCTAGCCGGCTCCTCCGGTGCCTAGCCGAGGAGGGAATGTACTACACACCGTGTCCGCCCTCGCGGAGCGAGGCAGCCACAGGGCTGCCCCGGGGCTGCCCCCAGGGGATACTCGGAACCCCAACGAGGCGCGTCCTCGCCAGCTCGGCGCCCCGGCGGGCCTGGGACCTCCTCATCTACCCCTCCATGCTCGACAGCGACGGGTTCGCCCTAGCCTACTACCTGCAGAACATGAACATCTGGGCCCAGCCCCCGGGAGGCTCCATGATGTGGCTCAGCCGGCTCCTTCTCCGCCTCCTACGGGGGGCCGGCGTCTACCTCGTCCAGGGCCGGGCCGACGCCATACTCGTGGAGCACGGCCGCGCTGTCGGGGTGGCGCTGCGGGACGGCAGGACGGTACGCGCCAGAGCTGTGCTCTACGCCGCCAGCCTTCCCGCGCTCCCCCGCCTGGGGGGCGTGGACCGGGGCGTGCCCGAGGCCGACCTCCGGGCGCTCGAGTCCCTGGCTGAGAGGAAGTCATGGGTGACCAGGGTAGACTTCTATACGCGCTCGCCGCCGCGGCCGCCGCGGGAGGAGGGCTGGAGGGGTGTCCCCATCTACGTCTATTGGCCCGGCGGGGGCGGCGAGTACACCTACCCCGGCCTCATCGCGGACCCTGGCCGCGGGGGCCTCTACCTGGTCCAGGCCAGCGGCTCGCCGGTGGGCATCACACCGCCGGGCGTGGTGGAGGAGGGCATCGCTGCCGTGGAGGAGCATGGCCCGGGGAGCCAGGACAGGTGCTGCATGAACCCCACCGGGCACCCGGACCACATACCGATGATCGACCCCTTCCTCTACGACACGCGGCCCCTCCCCGGCTGGGGCGACTACACCACGCCGCTACCCGGGCTTTACCATGGGAGCGCAAGCAGCTACCCCGGCGGCGAGGTCAACATGGTGGCCGGCATAAACGCGGCAATAAGGATACTCCTGGACATGGGGCACGTCGAGCCGTGGAGACTCCTCGGCCCCCTGGCGGCCTACGCGAGGAGGGGCATGGAGAGGTGCCGAAGGGGGAGGCCCCCGTAGAGGGCTCTCTGAGGGGCGTCTTGCCTGCGGTGAGGCATGGCGCCCCTGGGGGTCTGTGCTGCCAGGGGCTCTAGGGCAGGGAGGTTCTTGACACCCAGGGTGTCCCTCTCTTGGGGTCTCGGTGTGGCGGAGGGACCGCCCTCATGGGGGACGGGTTTGTCTTCGTCTCAGTGGATGCGGAGGGGCTCCCCTTCGCCGCTATGCCGTGGTTTATGCCAGGCTGGAGCCTCTTCAATGAGATGAGGATGGTGATGTCTAGGCTTGTGCGGGTTGTCGCGTCGCGTCTCCAGGAGCACGGCCGCCGTGTCGTGGTGGCTGACAGCCACGGCTTCATGGTGAATGTTGACCCACTAGAGCTTCCGGGGGACGCGGAGCTTGTCCGTGGATTCCCGAGGACACTCTCTATGGCTATGGGGGCGCGTGGCGCACGGTACGCGGTGCTGCTCGGCTACCACGCCGGCGCTGGCTCAGACTCCGCGTTCAGCCACACCTATAGCGGCAGCGTGGTACACGAGGTTACTCTGAACGGTAGATCCGTCAGCGAGTTTCTCCTCAACGCGTTCCTTCTCGGCGAGTGGGGCGTGCCTGTGGCGCTCGTCGCTGGCTCCGAGGAGCTACGCGGCGAGATCCAGGCCTACACGCCCTGGGCGGTTTTCGTGCCGCTGGTCCGCAGCGTGGGCTACGCGGCCACTGTCTCTAGGAGCATAGGCTGGGCCGAGGAGGAGCTCATACGCGCGGTTGACGAGGCAGAGTCCAGGGCTGACGACGGCAGCCTGAAGCCGCTCACGCCGCCAAGCAGGCCACGTATCTGCGTGACATTCCACAGCCCCGCTTACGCCGAGACTGCCAGCCTAATCCCGGGCGCCGAGAGGGCCGAGCCGCGCACCGTCTGCTACAGCGCCGAGAACATGGAGGAGGCCTACAGGGCCATGGAGGCCATGGTCTACCTGGGCAGCTGGGCTAGGCGGGTGCTCCAGGACCAGGCAAGATAGTAGGAGCCGCTTGACGCCACCGGCGGGGGAAGGGCTCGTGAGGCGCGCGTTCTTTCTGCTCATGCTCCTCCTTGCCGCGCTCGCCGTGCTCCTAGGCTTCTGGGGGCAAGGCGGCCCCGGCAGTGGCGGCAACTGTCTCTGCGTATACTATGGCCCCGTGGACGACTCCGTGCTCCACTGGCTCTCCACATGCCGGACGGCCGTGTTGGCGCCCACACTGCCCCACCACGTCCTCCGCGTGCTGCACGGGGCCGGCGTCGAGGTCTACGGCTACGTGAGCCTCACCACCCTCGGCGGCTGGGAGCCCTGGGCACGCATGGTCAACGACTCCATGCTAGTGGAGCCGGCGGGCGGGCCCTGGGGAGAGGCCGTGGTCAACCCCTGCAGCAGGGGGTGGCGCAGCGTGCTCCACTGGGCCATAGAGTACCTCCAACAGCGAGGCTATGACGGCGTCTTCCTCGACAACCTGGACATGGTTGACCACTACCTCTGGATGAGGGGCTGTGTGGAGGAGCTGGTCCGGCAGGTTAAGGCATGGAGCCCCGGGTTGAGGGTGGTTGTGAACCGAGGCTTCACCGTCCTCCCCCACATAGCCGACGTTATAGACGGCCTCCTTTTCGAGGACTTCGTTACCTACTACTCGCCTGGGAAGGGCTACGGCGTGTTCAGCGCCAGTGAGCTCATGTGGGAGAAGAAGGTGTTAAACCAGACGCTCGAGCTCTCGGAGCGCTGGGGGTTCCAGGTGTTCCTCCTCGCCTACGCGCCGCCCGGAGACACGGAGCTCCTCGACAGGATATGCAGAGAATGGAGGAGCTGGGGGCACGGCCTCCCACTCTATGTGGCGCCGGGGACGCTCCAGGAGCCCGGCGTCTGCAACCCCTGCCGGAGCTAGCCACCTGCGCGGGCCTCCTCCACCGCGGCTAGTATCTCCTCCTCCGTTGTTGCCGGCTCCGTGCCACGGTTAATGCACTGGGCCGCGGCCAGCGCGTCGAAGTAGTCGAGGCCCCGTTCCTCGTGCCTGGCAGCGAGGGCCGTGTCGCCTGGGAGGATAGGCTCCACGGCGCCGCCCACGGCTCTTCAGGATGAGGTCTAGCTCGACTATGGCGGCCTCGGAGACCCCGGCCTGGCCCGAGGGAGCTCCTCCTCTAGGAGGCGGTGTGCCTCCCCATGGAGGGGTCGCTGGGGCGGAGGTAGGCAACTAGGTAGACCATGTCAACTATCTTCAACTCCTTGTCCCCCTGTCGGGCGCGGAGACGCTCGAGGAGCCTGGTGGCCTCGTGGTCCTCCTCGCTTCAGCCTTCTAGGAGCCTCTGCGGCCTCTGTGGCCTCTCTGCGGAGCCTCTCGAGGGACAGCATCTCAACCACGCCGTCGGGGCGGAGGCGGAGCACTACGTGGCTCCTGGGGGATAGGCCCAGTTTCTTGCGTAGCTCGGCGGGCACCTGTAGCCTATTCTTCTCGTCAACCACGACCACATACTCCCCACAGGACACTTGGCCTCATCCATTGTCTAGGCTGGCTGTGGGGATGGAGAGGGATAAGCCTAGTCCTCACCGACTGTCTCCCCCTTGAGCCTCTTGCGGAGCTCCTCGAGGGGCTTCGACTGCCTCCTAGCCATGAAGGGCTCCTCCACGACGCGGTAGTCCCGGCGGAGTGGGTAGACACCGCTGGGCCAGTCCTCGGGGAGCAGGAGGTGCCTGGTGTCGGGGAGTCCCTCGAAGACCACTCCAAGCATCTCGTGCTCCTCGCGTTCCTGGTACAGCGCGGCAGGGTAGATGTCGTGGATGCTTGGGATGCGCGGCTCGCTGCGCGGCACCGTGGTCTCCAGGGCCACGACGTCGCCTGGGTCCTCGGGCCGGGCGAAGTGGTAGACGAGCCTTATCCGGCCCTCCTTTGGTTCGTCGACGGCGCTTATGCTGAGCAGGTAGGTGTACCCTGCCTGTTTGAGCCTCTCCGCGGCCTCCCGGAGGCTCCCGGCCGGGACCTTGAACACCGTGTAGGTGTCCCTGGTTTCCACCTTCTCGGCGAGCCCGGCCAGGGCTACCTTAGCGGCAGCATCCTCTGCCAACCAGCGCTCCCCCAGTAGGGCTGCTATTGGGGCCCACGTAGCGCCTATATTGCGGCAGCGGAGGGGCTGTGGTATGGCGCAGTGCCCGCCAGGGGGCATAGCCACGTTTCCCCGCTATACCTCCTGCGGGGGCCCGGGGGAGCGGGCGTCTCTGGCTCCAGGGAGGCGGGTTAGGGGTATGACGCGGCTGTTGCTGCCGGGGATGGAGGGCCGGGTTCTCGGTGAGCGCGGTGGCCTACGCGTTGTCGAGCTCTACATCGGTGCCCAGCACCCCGCCTCGGGCCACATGAGGCTCATTGTCTACCTTGACGGGGACATGATAGTCCGGGTTGACCCGGATATCGGCTACGTGCACCGCACGGTGGAGAAGCTAGCCGAGACGAGAGAATATGTCCGCGTGATAAGCCTCGTGGAGCGCATGACTATAATCGATGCTTGCAACGTGACGCTGCCCTACGTGGAGGCCGTGGAGAGGCTGCTCGGCGTCGAGGCCCCGCCCCGGGCCCGGTATCTGCGCACAATACTATGCGAGATAAACCGTGTCTCAAGCCATCTCTACGGGCTCGGCCTGGGCGGCATATTCCTCAACCACTCCACGATGTATATGTGGGCGTTTGGTGACCGCGAGGTCTTCGTACACCTCGCTTCCCTCCTCACCGGGTCCAGGCTCACCCACACCTACCCGGTCTTCGGGGGCGTGAGGAGAGACCTGCCCCAGAGCTTCCGCGACGAGTTCGAGAAGGCGAAGAGGTACATGCTGCGGAGGCTCAGAGAGTACGACAAGGTGTTCTTCAACAACCCGGTTATCCGCGGCAGGCTGGAAGGCGTCGGGGTCCTCCCCCGGGAGAAGGCGGTAGCGCTTGGAGCGACGGGGCCCAATCTACGCGCGAGCGGGGTCCGCTATGACGCCAGGATGACCGGCTACGCCGCCTACCGGGACCTAGGCTTTGAGCCCGTTGTGGGCAGGGAGGGCGACGCCCTGGAGAGGGTCTGGGTCAGGCTCCGCGAGATAGAGGCCAGCCTTGAGCTAGTGGAGAGGGCGCTCCGGGAGCTCCCCGATGGCCCGTTCATAGACGAGCGCTACACGAGGGCCGTGCCGCCGGCGGTGAGGCACTGGCTCGAGAAGGGCCGCCTCAAGCTCCCCGGCGGCTACGTACGCCTCAAGACGAGGCCGGGCGAGGCGCTGGGCAGGGGGGAGATGGGCCGCGGCGAGATAACCTACTACCTCGTCAGCGACGGCGGCATGAAGCCCTACCGGCTGCGCGTCGTGACACCGTCTGCGCGGAATGTTGTGCTCTTTGATGCGCTGGCCAGGGGCCACACCTTGATGGATCTCCCGGCGGTCTATGGCAGCATTGACTACTTCCCGCCCGAGGCGGACAGGTAGCGTGGGGGTGCAGCACCGTGGATCCTATCGCGTGGCTCTCCGGGAGCCTCGGTGTCCCCTACTGGGCGGTCCGTGCGGTAGCCGCGCCGCTAGTCTATCCGGGCCTAGCTGCCTTCATGGTCGTCGCCTTGTTCATAATATGGGCTGAGAGAAAGATAGCCGCCAGGGTGCAGATGAGGGTTGGCCCCCTCTATGTCTCAAGGAGGCTTGGTGGCGCGCTCCAGGTCCTCGCCGATGGCGTGAGGATAGCCTTCCAGGAGATAATAATACCGGTTGGAGTGGAGAAGTGGAGCTTTGTGTTATCGCCGATACTCGCGTTCACCGTGGTCTCCCTCGCGTTCACAATGGTGCCCGGCGGGCCAGGGATCTACGGGTTCAGGAGTAGCCTCAGCCTCCTAGCCACCTACGCGATTGTCACCCTCACCCCGATACTCGTCATAGTCATGGGCTGGGCGAGTAACAACAAGTTCAGCTACATCGGTGCGGGCCGAGAGGCACTGGTCTCAATAACCGGGGAGGCGACCCTCCTCGCCAGCCTCCTCGCCGCCGCGATGATGTACGGCTCTATGGATTTCGTGGAGATAGTTGAGGCGCAGATGCGGAGCCACGTGCCAGGCCTTGTTGCCAACCCTGTCGCGGCGCTCCTCTTCTTCATAGCCGCGCTCCTAGTGACCGACAGGCTGCCCTTTGACCTAGTGCTGGGCGAGCAGGAGATAGTGCAGGGCCCCTACACGGAGTACACCGGGCTCCTCTTCGCCCTCTCAATGGCCCTCGGCTACGCGAAGCTCTATGTGCTCATGCTGGTCTTCACACACGTGTTCCTCGCCGGCTGGGCACCCTTCACCAGCCCCCTCCTCGGCAGCATTGCTGTCTTCGCGAAGACCCTCCTCCTGATGCTGGTGGCGGTCTTCCTCCGCAGCGTCTACGGCAGAATGAGGCTGGACCAGGTGGCCTCGATGTTCTGGAGCAAACTATTCCCCCTGGCCCTGGTCGCGTTCGTCGTCTCCGCGCTGATACACCCCATCTACGCCCCCTAGAGGGAGGTGCAGGCCAGGCCATGGCAGGCAGCGCCGGAGGGGATAGACACCGGAGTAGGCCGGGCCTGGTACGGGCCCACCTGGAGGCCATAGCGACGGCTGCGAGGAGGCTCCTAGAACCCCCCATGACGATGCCTATCCCGGACTACGGCGATGCCCGTGTCCCCGGCTACCGGGGTGTCGTGCTCTTCGACTACGACAAGTGTATCGGGTGCAGTCTCTGCGCCCAGATATGCCCCGCCAGGGCTATCAAGATGTACCGCGTGCCGGGGGACAAGAGGCTCCGCCCCGGCTACAATGTGGGCCGCTGCATATTCTGCGGCCTCTGCACCGACATCTGCCCAACAGACGCGCTCAGCGAGAGCATAGTCCATGACAGGGTATACGATGACGTGCCCTCCATGGACATGGATCCTGTGGACTGGGCTGTGTGGAGCCGCAGGGTGCTGGAGGAGGAGAGGAAGCCCGGCAGGCCCCTCCTGCGGGCCCGGGTGGACCCGGAGCGAGGCCTTGTCTACGAGAGGGTTGATGCGGAGGGTGGACCCGTAGCCGAGGAGAAGGGTGAGGAAAGGTGAGTCTCTCGGCGCTTCTCTACGACGCGGCGGTCGTGGCTAGCCTGGTTGCGCTCGCCGCCGGCAGCATAGGCGTGGTGGTGGCGAGGAAGGCTGTCCACTACATAGCGTGGCTCGTGGTGGCCGCGCTGGGTGTCGCCTCATTCCTGGCGCTGGCCGGCTACGGCTACATCGCTGCGTTCCACGTAGTGGTCTATGTAGGTACCAGTGTGACGCTCCTAGCTATAGTGGTTATGCTGCTCGGCTGCAACATGGAGCCCCGGGCATGGAGGCCCGGCAGACTGATAGTCGCCGTGTTCGCGGCCGCCGCGCTGCAGGCGCCCCTGCTGCTCTACGCGCTCGCCAACCCCACGCCGCTCGGCGGGGGCGGCCTCAGCCTCGGCGAGGCCGCGAGGGCGCTGCTGGACTGCTGGCTCTGCACACTGCTCATGGTGGCGACGATAGCCACGGTGCTGATAGAGGCTGTTGCTATCGCCAGGAGCGAGAGGGGGGCCGGCGAGTAGCGTAGAGGGTGACGACAAGAGACGAGACCTCATAGCGGCAGGAGCCGGGGCTCTCGTATTTATTCTCCCCTAGCTGGGCTGCACGCGGCTCCCGGCCGGGGGCCCGGGAGACTGCTCCCCCTAGGGGCCAGTTGACTAGCCCTACCCTGGGCTCTGCTCGTGTGGGGGTGCCGTCAGGCTGTGGCCCTGGACCCCGTGGCTACGGCTGTGTTGGTCTACGCGGCCGCCGTGGTCTCGTCGGCGGCCGGCATATACGGGATAATGACGTCGAAGAGTCTACTCAGACTCCTCGTCTCCATAGAGACGTTCTTTAACTCGGTTATACTCTCGGCTGCCTACATAGGTGTCGTGTCCCGCGCGGGGCCCGGCTACTACTCGCTCCTCCTCGCCACGATAGTCCTTACAATAGCCGAGATAGCCATAGTGGCGGCTATACTTGTCCTCGTCTACCGTAGGAGGAGGAGCCTAGCCACGGGCCTACTGCGTGAGCTCAAGGGGTGAGAGCAGCCGTGGAGACCATAATGCTCCGGGAGGCTGTCCTCTCCGCGCCCCTCCTCTGGGCCGCGTTCCTTGTCCCCCTCGCCGCCGGCTCCCTCAGCCTCCTAGCGGGCAATAGGGTCGGCGCCAGGGGCCACATGTGGCTCGCTGTCGTCTCCTGGCTGGCGGCGGGGGCGCTGCTTGTTCCCGCGCTGAGGCTGGCGGCCGCCGGCTACACTGTGGTCGACCCCGCCTACGCGGCCATACCGGGCGTTGGCGTGTTCAGCCTGGTGCTTGATGGGCTCTCTGCTCCCGTGGCGTTGGCGGTGGTGCTTGTCTCCCTGCTTATCGCGGCCTACTCGCTGCCCTACATGAGGCACCGGTTCGAGGAGATTGGTGGGGGCAACTGGGGCCTCTACTACGGCCTATACCAGCTCTTCACTGCGGGGATGCTGGGCGCCGCGCTGGCGGGGAACGGTGTCCTCTTCTACCTCTTCCTCGAGCTCACGCTCATACCCAGCGCGTTGCTCATAATACTCTACGGCTACGGGGACAGGCTAAGGGTTGGCTTGATATACCTCGTCTGGACACATGTCGGCGCACTCATGTTTCTCCTCGGGCTCTTCATGGCGCACGGCTATGACTTCTACCTGCCCGGCCAGGGCTACGTGGTGGCCGTGTCTGCGAGCCTCGCCGCGCTGGCCCTGGTCACGCTGGGGCTTGGCGTCAAGTCCGCCTATGCCGGGCTCCACCTCTGGCTGCCCTACGCGCACGCGGAGGCCCCTACGCCGGTGTCGGCGCTGCTGAGCCCCCTGCTGATAGGCCTCGGCGGCTACGCCCTAGTCCGCGCCGGGCTCGGGTTCTTCCGGCAGGCATGGAGCACTAGTGTCGAGGCCGCGCTCTTCCTCTGGGCTGTCGCGACGATGCTCTATGGCGGCTTCCTGGTGCTCACCCAGCGGGACGTGAAGCGGCTCCTCGCCTACAGCAGCGTCTCCCAGATGGGGTACATGCTCCTCGGCATCGCAGTAGCGAACCGTGAGGGTGTGACGGGGGCTGTGCTGCACTATACGAGCCACGCCCTCGGCAAGGCCATCCTCTTCGGCACCGCGGGAGTCTTCATAGCGCTCCTGGAGACCAGGAGCCTCGACGATCTCGGCGGCCTCGCCGGCAGGCTCCCTAGGACAGCCTCCATCGCCCTCCTGGGCTTCGCGCTCCTCGCCGGCCTCCCGCCGACCCTCGGGCTCTGGAGCGAGGTTTACCTCGCCTTCGGCTACGCCAGGTGGGCCCTTGGCCTGGGCCCATGGGTGTTCGCCGCAACTGCGGCCCTCGTCGTCGCGGCCATGACGCTCACGGTGGTTTACAGCTTCCAGGCCTACAGGGCCATGTTCTTGGGGAGGCCTGGGCCCGTCGCCTCCAGGCTCCGCGGCGCCCCGGAGGCGAGGAGAGAGGCACGCGGCCTACTGGCCCCGCTCGCGCTCCTCGCGGCGGCGGGCATAGTGTTCTTCCTGGCCGTGGGGGTCTTCGCCGGCCCCGCCGAGGCCGTGGCAGGCCATGTCTATGCGCCGGGCTAGCCACGTAGCTGCAGAGCCGACGCGTGGGGGTGGCTTGTGGCCGTGGAGGCTGTGGCTGCTGCTGTGGCCGTGCTGGCCCCCTACGCTGCGGCCGTCCTAGTGCTGCTTGAGGCCGCGCTGGGCTCCAGGTGGAGGCTGCTGGCGTGGACCGGCGTGGCTGGGGTGGCGGCCGCAGCGGTGGCCGCGCTGGCTTCGCTACCTTGCGGGCTCCATGGTGGGTGTGGGGTTAGCGTCTCCTGGCTGCCTGGGCTTGGTGTCGAGTTCTCTCTCCGCGTTGACGCCTTGTCCGCTGTTGTCGGCGCGGTCGTGGCGGTGTTGTCGCTGCTGATAGCGCTGTATAGCGTGGAGTACATCGGGGAGTGGGGGGCTGCAAGGTACTGGGTGTTCTATAGCTTCTTTGTGGCGAGCATGCTGCTCCTGGTCTACGCTGATGACCTGGTGCTGTTGTTCATCGGGTGGGAGGGGACTGGGCTGAGCAGCTGGGCCCTGATAGGCTTCTACTACGATGACCGGGAGGAGGCTTGGGTCGGTGACCCTGGCCGCCGTGTCCTCGGTGTACCGATGTGGTTTACTCCCACCCACAGCGCCCTCCGGGCCATCAGCTTCACACGTGTTGGCGACATAGCCATGCTCATCGGCGTGGGTGTTGTCTACGCCGCTGTGGGGTCCGTCTCGGTGAGCGGGCTCGCGTCGGGGGCCTGGGGGCTGGCTGCCGAGCTTGCTTTGAGGGGCGTTGCCCCGGTGTGGCTTGTGCTGTTCTACCTCGGGGCCCTAGCTAAGAGCGCTCAGTTCCCGTTCCACGAGTGGCTCGTCACCGCGATGACTGGCCCTACGTCTGTGTCTGCGCTTATCCACGCCGCAACCATGGTCAAGGCTGGCGTGTACTACGCGCTGCGGCTCACCCCGCTCGTAGCGCCAGCTTTGGCTGCGAGCGCCGCGCTGGGGGGTGTCGTGTCCCGCGTTTATGGGGGGCTGGCGTGGCTTGCCCTGCTCACAGCCTTCTCGACCGCCACCATGGCCCTCGTTGCTAGAGAGCTTAAGCTCGTGCTTGCATTCTCCACCGCGAGCCAGCTCAGCTACATGATGGCTGCGGTCTTTGCCGCGGCGGCCGCCGGCCAGGTGGGGGAGGGTGTGCTCGGCGGCCTAGCACACCTCGTCAGCCACG
>Ga0256838_1000497_pt1 | contig 23809 bp, 16 predicted proteins | sample 4571419metaG_FD_185978 | JGI IMG/M metagenome (GOLD analysis project Ga0256838, IMG submission 185978) | Hydrothermal vent microbial communities from Guaymas Basin, Mexico - 4571-419 | ecosystem: Environmental > Aquatic > Marine > Hydrothermal vents | place: Mexico: Guaymas Basin | collected...
GCGTGGGTTGATGCCAGGTGTGAGGAGAGCATGAAGATCGGCACGGCGACTATGAACATTGCCGGTCCCACAGGGTGACCAACGTCCCTCTCGTAGAGGCTCAGTCCGGTTATGGTTTGAAACGCCAGGGGGATGAAGGCGAAGGGGCCGAGTGCCATGAAGTAGAGGGAGATTATGAAGACGTCGCCCTCGGCCATCTCCTCGATGACCGCATTCTCTATTACACCTGCCATGAGACCTATCAACCCCCAGGAAACCGTGCTGGCCCTGGGGAAGAAGTAGGAGTTGATTATGAGGAGCGGTATAGAGAGAACGAAGACCGCCGTGGCGAGCTTTTCCCGGTTTCTGCTGATGAGGTAGGCAAAGAGGAGGTAGGCCATCCCGACGGGGATTGCATACAGAAGGGCCTCAAGGTTGCCGAGAAAGAATCCGGCCATGGCCCCAAAGGCCAGAAAGACGTAGATTACAAGCTTTGCAAAATCCATCCACGCGAAGGCGAGGAGGACGTAGGCTATTGCCAGGACAAAGTTGAGCTCCATATTACCAGCTGAGCTGAGGAAGGTTAAGCTAGAAGCCGCGAGGATGACGAAACCTATTGCGTTCTTGACGGTTTTCAGGTTCAAAGTTACACCCCCACTCTTCGCCGGACAGAATAACGCAGGGAAGTTAAAAGAATTTCGGGCTATCCCACGCTTTGGCTTTGTCTGCAGATGTCTCGTTAAGATCTTCACCGTCATATCAAAAAGGGTTTTAACGATGGCCCCAAACAGGATACGGTGATGGGTAGATGCCAGATGACCTGAAGGCATACGTGACGACGGTTGGAACATCCCCCGAGGCCGTTTTTAATCCGCTCTGGTATCTCGTGGAGGCCTATAACTGGATCCCGGACAGGGTTTACCTGCTCTGGAACGATGACGTTAGGGAACAGCTGGAGCGGGTCAAAGAGCTCATCAGAAGGCTCTCGGAAGCATACGGAGTTGAGATTAAAATCAAAGCAGGTGATGGCCAGAGGTTTAGGGAGGAAAACCCCATCGAGTTCCGGGAGAAGGCCGGCTCTCTCATCGGCTCACTCGTTTCCGAAGGCCATGAAGTCGTCGTTGACATAACCCCCGGCAGGAAGTTCATGAGTGCCCTCCTCCTCGGCGCGGCGATGGCAAAGGGAGCGGACGAAATAACGTACCTTCACCTAGATGACTGGAGGAACTACATCGGGAAGCTCCTCTTTGAGGTGCCGATGTCCAAGCAGAGGCTCTTCAGAAAAGGAGAGCTCACCGGAAAATCGGGGACTGCGAAACTTGGAAAACGGAGGCGCGAGAGCCCAAGCGAAGCCATTCCGGTCGAGCGCGAGAAGCTCATGGCGGTTCTGGATTCTCTCTACCTCGACGGTGTAACGCGCTTCCCGCTCAAGGTCAGGAGCAGGGTGATTGGAGACGTAACACTCGGCGAGAGCGCCAAGCTGAGGGTTTCAAACAATATAGAGCTTGACGAGGATCTTCACGGCGGGCACACCATGGTAAAGGAAGCGCTCATAGCCGGAGGAATGGCGAAGTTCAGGAACTGGGAGGAGCTTGTGTCGGTTATAAACCGGCTTAAGGGGGACGGCAGGCCACTCTACATCGGCTTTGACACCAACGCTCTCTACTTCCGCGTCCCCTCCAAGATCCTCGCCGAGGGGAGGTTCTACTCCGGCGGTAATCTGATCTTCGACTTCGTTTACTCAGACGAGGTCGCGGTTGAGGTTGGCAGGCACCTGAACAAAAAGCTCCCCTACGACAGGGCGCTTGGAATGTACTCAAACCAGCCGACGCCGAGGGCGAGGCTCGGAAGCCTCGGCAGGGTGGAGCTGGAAAAGATCAAGGAGCGCGGGGCCGAAAGAACGAGCTCAAGGGAGAGCTTCCACGGCGACACCAAGATAGCCCTCGACTACAAGGTCTTCGCCGAGGAGAAGGACGCCAACGTGCTCGTAATCACCCTCGACGACAGGGCATATTCGGAGATGAAGACCCTCCGCGGAAGCGGTCTGATTCCCCTCAAGCTGGAGTGGGATTTCAGCTTCGGGGATACCCTTGAAGGCACATGGGAGGAGCTCAGGGACACGCTCTACACTCTGGCGGTTACCCTCGGCGAGCTGAACTTTGCCGGCTACAAGCTCTATGGAATCTGGCATGGCAAAAGCTCAAAGGACTGGGAGAATGAAAGAGTCAAGTTGACCGGCTTCGAGTACGGGAGGATTTTAAGGGTTCTCTCGTAGGGCTTTATCCCTTTTTCTGTCTTTCCATCAAAAGCTCACTAACCCTGTTCTCTCAACCCCCTAAAAGCCACCTTACCAGTGGCACGAGCTCAATTCGGCCCCTCATCCCGTAGAGCGAGACTTCCTCGACGCCCTCCTCCTCAAGCGTTATAACCTTCAAGTTTTTGCAATTGAGCCTTTTGGCAGCATGAAGCAGAGCCAAGAACTCCCTCTTCCCCGTCTTCTCGTCGTCGAGCCTTAGACTTACCTGAATCAGCTCCCTGGCTTTCCCGTTCTCCGAGACGACAAAGTCCACCTCTCTTCCAGCCTCGTCCTTCCAGTAGGTGACCTCAACACTTGGCTTTAGGGAGTACTTCCTCATCAGTTCGAGGAAGACAGCGTTTTCCGCGTCCCTCGCTAAATCCTTCTCCCCAAAGAGGGCCAGACCCGTGTCTATCAGGTAGAGCTTCCGCGGGGCGACGATCCTTCCCTTCGGCGAGCGCCCGAACCTTCTCACGAGGAAGAGTGCAAAGGCCTCCTCAAGGTAAGCGAAGTAGTTGGCTATCGTCCTTTTCGTCACCCTCAGCCTGCCTTTAAAAAGCCTGTAGAGGGAGTCGAAAGAGACGTACTTTGAGTAAGCCCTGAGGGAGAAGTAGAGGAGCTCGTTGAGGAGGTAGACGTTCTTAACCCTGTGCCTTTCGAGGACGTCCTTCTTTATGAGAACGTCGAGGTAGTCCTTCAGTATGAGCTCCCTGACCTCCTCCGGAGCGAGGGCAACCTCCGGATAAGCTCCAAAGCGGAGGTACTCATCCAAGAGGCGGTTTATCTTTGGTGTGTTCCTGTAGAACTCCCTTCCCCTGTACTCGACTCCCTTAAAGCGCAGGAACTCCCGGAAGGAGAGCGGGAAGAGGGTGTAGGTGAGCGAGCGGCCCCTTAAGTGCGTCGCCACCTCGCGGGAGAGGAGCTTTGAGGACGAGCCGGTAACGTAGACGGTGTACCCCTCGTCGAGGAGGTAGCGGACAATTCTCTCCCAGTCAGGAACGGCCTGAACCTCGTCGAGCATGATGACGGGCCGTTTTATCTCCGGATAGAGCTCGCGGTAGGCGTCGAGGACCTCTATGAAATCCCCCGGCGTCATCGGGTGGAAGACGGGGTGCTCGAAGTCCACGTAGAGGTAGCGCTCTGGAGTGTTTTTGTCAACGAGGGAGAAGAGGTAGCAGGTCTTTCCCGCCCTCCTCGGGCCGATTATTACCGTTGCCCTTCCGGGAAGCGTTTTTACATCCAGCTCCCGTGGGATTATCCCTTCGAAGTTCCTCTCGTGGAAGTTAAGGATATACCTTTTAACGAGGGTTTTGTCCGGCATGTAGGAAATTAAGGGTTCCACTTTTTTAAATTTTTAGTACCTCTATCTCACCGACCAAACCCTAACCGGGACACTAGACAACTGATAAACCTTCCAACTGCTTCGTTTTAATCAATTGTACTCTTCTAAGACCTTTGCAAACCTGAAAATCTCGAGGGCGGCCCCGAGGGTCAAGGTGGCCCAGCTTTACACTCTTCTAAGACCTTTGCAAACGGCCGCCTCGTGGTGGAAGGCGGCCTTGGCTGAGGCCCTCCGTCACTTTACACTCTTCTAAGACCTTTGCAAACAACATGGATACGAAGAAGTAGAGAATGGACCAAGTAAGTATGCTTTACACTCTTCTAAGACCTTTGCAAACTGTGACGGACGTGAAGAGGGGAGCCACGGATACGGACGGATACGGTTTACACTCTTCTAAGACCTTTGCAAACAGAAGGAGGTCTTTGACGGGGAGGTCCCGGCGGACCCCGAGATCTTCTGTTTACACTCTTCTAAGACCTTTGCAAACTATATGTGTGATAGCAAAGAGCAAGATAAATTTATTGAGAAAGTTTACACTCTTCTAAGACCTTTGCAAACATACACGAAATTCTCCACGCAATGCTGAAGCACCCCGTTTACACTCTTCTAAGACCTTTGCAAACCTTGACGACGAGACGGAGTACTGGGAGGATGATGAATCTTGATCTTTGGTTTACACTCTTCTAAGACCTTTGCAAACGGTTCACTTTTTTGCCCCTATTGGCAAATAAGGTTACTGCATCGTTCTATATAAGTTTTTTGGTGTTCTCCTCTCCGGGACAAAAACGCCTGAGGATCCTTAAACCATACCATGTGTGGTTGTAGGATGGGGTTCCATGGCCTTCTGTAGCTTCTCTGGACCCAGAATTCCACCGTTACTACTCTTCTTATGGATTGTGTGTTTTTAGAGGCTCTTTATTCTGTTGAAGGCTCGACTCAGGAGATTAATCCACCTATCTCTTCGGAAATTTTTTCAATTGAGTATTGGAGGCAGGATATTGCCCGGGTATGGTCCACAATGAAAACTTTTCCATCTCTCCTTAAATCACCGAAAGGGCCATTAAATTTCTTTTTTGCTGTTTTCCGGATTTTTCCCTCTTTTTCTGACATTCCTGTTCATCTAACTACTTTTAAATAACGTAAAAACAAGAAATGACCTTGGACTGGTTATTTTTTGGTTTTTGGCGTTCATATTGTAGTTCCCTCCACCTATCTCTCATAAAACTCCTTTAAATGGAATTTTAAGCTTCAAAATTGGTCTGATCATAAGCAGGCTGAAAAAGAAAGAAGGATCTGGAATCCCCTTTTCAGGTTTTAGAGGATTGTCCATCGTTCATTTTTGGACTTTAATACAATGCAGGGCTGAAATCGCAAAAAGAAAAACGGAGAAGACTCACAAAAAGTTCGATAAATTCCCGAAGACAACGGTCTCGTTTAGCTTCCCGTCCAGCAGTTTCAGGGCCTCCCAGTCTGCAACCCGGTTAAGCCTTTCATTTTCGTGGAACCTTCTGGTTCTGAGCTTCACGAGGACGACGCGGTAACCTCCCCCGAAGGGCTTGACGCTGACAAGCAGGGGCGAGGCCCTCCTGGCACTTTTTGCATCGTTTTTGAGGTTGCCAAGTTTGCCCTTGACTATCGGCAGTCCAAACACTACGTTCCTCGTCGTTGGTTTCCTGTTCCTCCTGAAAGACTGGTACTTAGCTTGGAACCCCTTGAGAGCGAGCTTGGGGTTCCTTTCCACGCCCAGGACGGCTACTATCGAGCTTGTTTCCGTTAGAGTGGGATAATCCATTGTCGGCTTCAGGGGGAGCTCTTCTTTGTCCATCGCGTTGCCAACAAGTCTTATGGCCCGCCCTATTCCCCTCCTTAAGTCGTCGGGGGCTTCCAGCGTTGTCGGGAGTTCCAGGGCCTCCATTGCCCTGTTTGTGCCGTCAAACCATAGGCTTCCCGCCCCCCTCCTGGCCCTGAACCCGAAACCGCCCAGCGCCACCGCGCTCCAGAGCGATGCCATCGCCGCTTTGTACGCCTTTAAATCGTGGGATTTTATCGTAATCTCGAACCTTGAGCCCGGCTTGTAGAACTGGTTCACCTGGCCCTTTCTGGCCCCGATCTTTATCGAAAAGAAGAGATATGGAAGGTCTTTTACCCAGGAGTCCCAGTCGAGTTTGTTCCCCCTCCCCCCGAAGTGGATCGGCGTCGGCTTGCTCAAGCTCCGCGCCTCGATCACGACCTTACTCCTCCTGCTCTTCGGGTCCCCCGCCATGCCAAAGAGGGATCCCTCCAAATTTCTCAGCTCTTTAATTGATGAGACGTAGTTGCCTGCCAGCGCCCGGAACCACCAGCGCATGACGCCCTTCACGCTTGCAGAACGGAACTCTGCCTTTCTCTGGTCGGCCCCCCTCATGAAGAGGGGACTGACAGCCTTAAGCCTGATCGTTGCCCCGTACATCATCCAAACCTCCCGTAGCCGAGGGCAGTCTTGGCGCCAACACCGTTCCTACTAAGGGCGTCCCGGAGGAGCTCCCAGGCCGCTTTGGCACCTTCCTGGCACACCTTTGAGGTTCCCACTGCAAAGACGAAGGGGACGTTTTTCCTGACAGTAATGAAGGTTATGGGCTTGGGTTCGTACCACTCCGCGGGTGGCTTGCCTTCCTGGTAGTAGGGGCCGTAGTGCGGGTTCATTATGTCAAACTCGAAGACTGAAAGGACGTTTCCAATTCTCAACTCCCTATTTAACAGCTCCTTAATCCTCGAAGGCTCCGCAGTTTCTGCAGTTGGTGATACCATTGCGTCAAAGAATACTGCACAGCCCTCGTGTCCCTTGTCGCCTCCCTTTCCAAAGAGTGTCGCCAGCGTTTCCACGCTCACCTCAACACCGTTCACGCTAGCGGGTTTCAGCTCCATGGACAGCTTTTCAACGTTCTCACCCGTTGTCAGGGCGCTGTCTATTAGCTTCACGGTCTCGTAAAAGTCCCTTTCGGGGTTGGCCTCGGCTATGGCCTCTATTCCCCTGTACCTCGCTATTCCCTTCAGGGCCGAGCCGGGTATGTATGGCATACCGTAGTTTTTGAGGAGCCTTATGCTTGTCTCGTAAACGCTCTCGTCCCCGAGGCCAACAATCAGCCGGCTCTTTGTCCTGAGGACTTTTACAACCTTGGCCTTCTTTTGGAGCATAAGGAGATACTCGCTGAGGTAGCGGGAGTACTCCGTTATGACATTCTCCTTGAGCGCCGGTGCTCCTCTAAAGAACCTCTTCAGCACGGCTCCGGAGGTCTTCAGTGTTCCCTTTTCTTCCATAAAGGGCGCGAACCTGTCGAGCAGGAGGGAGAGATTGTCCACGCTTTCAGGACTTTCAATGAGCTCCCTGACATCGTGGGGAAAGAGGTAGAGGAAGGGGTTCCCTCCCTTATCTTTCATTACTTACCACCGCTTTTTTGTTATCCTTCTCTATCATCGCGTCAACGAAGCGCTTGAACCAGTTGAGGAGGCTTAAGACGTCTTGCGTGGCTTCGAGAACCTCTATTGAGCTGGCGCAGTTGATCAGCCACTCCAGGGCGTTCTCGACTTTCTTCCCCCCGCAGTTCTGACCTGGAGTGTAATAACGGCCCCGCATCCACAGGTCTATGTCATCAAAGAGCCGGTCATAGGCCTCTTTCTTCTTCGACTTGTAAAACGCGAGCGTCTGGGCGAGGCCGTTGGTGAGTATGAGCGTCGGGGCGCTCTTAACGTAGGACTTGTAATCATCGGCCCACTCCTTTGTGGCTATCTCCTTAACCCTTGAGTACGCATAGGCGCCCCTTTCCTGTTCGAGCCCTTTAAGGTTCATCCACACCACCTCACACTAACGAGAGCTTCACGAAGCCCTTGCCAACGGTTTCGTCTCCGCCTATCTGAAGGTAGGAGGCATCTTTGATGAACTCTTTGAGCTCGCTGGCAACACTTTCGGCGTCCTTCAGCTCTGCGTGTTCCTTCCTTGGCTTTGAAACGGCTATCACAGCGTACATAACGGTGTCCCTTGGAATGAACTCCTCGTACCAGAGGGCGCCCTCTTGGACCGTCCCGGTGTCTGGATTTATTCTTACCCTGGCCACGATCTCGGTACCAACCCTGACGAATGCGGAGAACACGTCGTCGGGGACTATGACGAGCCTCTTCAGGAGCCCTTCCTTTGAGATTGGAGCGACCTTTGCGATTTCCTCCGCGATTCCCGAGAGATCCGCGGTTCTGGCCTTCAGGCGGAGATCTTCGAGGACGATATGGTGTTCTCCGTTCTTTGATATGATGACTGCGCTTCCGCTGTGGACGGTAGTTTCCTCTGGGATTGGGATGTTCCCCGGCTGAAGTCCCGCCAGCGACAGGTCTTCCAGAAACCTCCTCAGGACGAGGGGGCTGGTGACGTAGGCAAACACTCCCTTTGCACTCCTCACGGGGAACAGGAGAACCTTTGCGTCACCAACGCTTATGGCACCCGCGTGCTCGCTGGCCCTGTCAGTCTCGGGCCCGAAGATAACGGTGGCCTTTTCCTTGTCCCGTTTTTCATACGCGTGCCTGAGCGCGCCCTTGAGGCTCTGACCCCAGACTACGGGGAAGCCGGTGTGCTTCTCCCTCTGCACGGGAAGGTCTATAACGCTTATTTCCGAGCCGCTACCGGGGTGGAGGGGCGAAACCGCGTACATTCCCAAGATAAGGGCTTTTTCAAACATTTTCATCACCTCAGCTTTCAATCAACCCGGGGAGCACAAGGCCGTAGCCGAGGTTTTTTAGCTCCCCGAGTTTAAGGTAACCTGGGAGTGAGCTTAAACCACCCTCAATTTCGACGTAGTAAACACTTCCCGGGGAGACAGCATAGCGGACAGCCTTGGGGTGTTTGTTCTTCATGTCCCAGCCCGTAAGTGGGAGTATCCCGTTGCTGAAGAACCACCTTATCCGCAGCTTCTCGGCCTTAACTCCAAGGGCCTTTGAGAGCTCATACCGCAGATTCCAGGTGGAGTACTCTCTTCCATCCCTGCGCGTGATGAGCACAAGGGGGGTCGCGACATAGAGCCTGACAAGACTTCCCCGCACGTCCATCTCCGGGAGTTCTGGCACCTGGTCGTCATCAAAGGAGTATCTGACGAACCTCCCCTCGCCGCCGAGGCGGAGGAGCCCGGTGGCGCCGAGGGCATCGCGGACTTGGTCCCCCCTTTCGCCCAGCCACACAGAAACGCCGACGCTCTCTCTAAGCCTCAGGTTGCGGGTTCTGTACAGCAGGCCCTCGGCGGTTGTCTTTTTCTCGGTTAGCCCTATCCCTATCCTGTCTTCCAGAGTATAAACGTCCTCTTTGGAGATGACTACCCTTTCGAAGTCCACCTCCTTCCCTTGAAGGTAGTCCAGCAGGGTGTCCAGCCGGATGAACCCGGTTGCAGGGCTGAAGTGTATGCTTCCAGATGCCGTCACCACGTCCCCCTCCGGGGAGGCCAGGACAAGCCTCCCGTCCTCGTCCTCCACCACGTCAGCCGGCAGGGGGAAGAGCTCGATGCCCTTCCAGAAAAACACTCCCAGTATCTCAAAGCCGGGCTCTTCCTCGCCGGCCCTGATGAGGTGATCCAGCCCGTTTGAGTCTTTGAAGTAGAGGGCGGATCTAATTGCTCCAGCCACCGTGTGGGGAGGGACAAAGGTCTGGGTGATCCCGAGGTGGGTTTCCCCCGCTGAGAACTCCCTCCCTGCGTTCAGGAAGAGGACGTCGTTTGGTCGCATTATAATCCTCATGAGCCCACCCCCATTTCGCGCAGGATTTTCAGGAGGAGAAGTGCTCCGCGTAGCTGTTCTTTCATGATCCCAGCCACGGTGGTCTCGTCCAGACCTTTTTCTCTGGCGTGTTTCATCAGAGCCCCGGGCCATTCACTTTTGATTGTCTGCTTCTCAGGGTCAACGACAATGACATCCTTGATTTTTTCAAGAACCTCCTCTGGAATCCCGAGGGGCCGAACGTGTCTCGCAAGCTCACGGAAGGTGTTGAGAACATCTGCAACTTCCTCCCTGCTCATCTCGGAGTGCCTGTTAAGCTCAAACTTGAAAAGCTCCATGATGGCATCTGGGCTGTCCGGCCAGTTTTCTATGTCCATCATCACCTCATAGATGAACTTCGTGCTGAGCTTTTTGTTTGATTTCTCCTCGCCGAGAAGCGCCAGCAGTTTTTTGAGGGTCTCCCCCTCAAACGCGTCCCAGTTCACTACCACCGTATAGTAAGAACCGCTGTGGGTGAGATAGCCGATTGCCAGGGCGTTTCTACCGGAATTTTTCGCTAGATGCTCAAGTTCGCTGACGAGATTGTAGGCGTGGTAGAGGGGCTCCTTGTAGTGGACGACGAGTATCCCCGCACTCATGCTCCTTGTCTTCCCTTGCAGGTAGTCGAAGCCCTCCCAGTCCTTTCTGAACTCCTTCTGGAGGTTAAAAGCGACTTCAATGACCCTGTCTACAGGAAGAAGGGCCAGGACGTCGTCTCCTCCCGCCAGTATTAGCTCTCCCCTTCCGGACGTCACCTTTTCACGAACTTTCTCGACGGCGAACTTTGAAAGGGAGCGGGTTATTGCCTGGTGAACTGGGGGCGTTACGGGTTTTCTGAAGTCTCCCACATCTTCACGGGCCTCAAGGTATGCACGAACCTCGCGCATTCCCTTCTTACCGCTTATGACTTTGCCCATGTTGTCGCCGTCCATCTTCAGCATCGCGTAGTACGCTCTGGGACTTCCTACCCCTTTCTGAACCTCAACGAGCAGTTCCCTCATGTCCTCCACGAAGCGCTCAGGACTGCCGAACTTACCCGCGAGAACCCTCCTAACGTAGTCTTCTTCCCATCCATAGACCTTTGCAAGGGATTTTACGCTCGTCCAGCTTTCGGGATAAACTACCTCCGAGTTAAAGCCGAGAATGTTGAATAGCTCGGAGAGCTTCGTTACGAGCTTTGCAGTGTTCCCCGTTCCGTAGGCGACCCCGTTCCTTGCCGCGTCGAGTATCCTTTCCCATTCCGTCCCCCTGAGGGCGACCTCGCTCACCGAGCTGACCCAGTGCTTGGAACCGAATTCTCTCTCGATGGTTCTTGGATAGTAGCGCTTCACCAGGCACAGCGGGCAGAGTCTCTCGTTCTCCCGTATCTCGGTCTTTTCCCTGTCCCTGAGCCTTTTCACGTGATCGTTCCACGCCTGCCTCAGCAGGCTCCTCGGGACAACCTTGTCACCAAGGTAGTTCCCAACGGCTGGCAACTCGCCGCACAGGGTGCACTTAAAGCCCGGTTCAACAACGGGCTTTTCGAAGCGGGCCGATTTGAACTCCGTCCGCTGGTCGAGGACGGCGAAGAGATAGGGGTAGTAGGCTTCCCTGTCACCGTGAGTCTTCCCGACGATCTCCCCAATCCACTTATCCTTCACGGGAAGCTTTTCGTACGGTATGACCTCAACGGTTATTCTGAAATAGTCGCGGGCGAAGTTGAGGTAGTATTCAAAGGGGTCATCGGCGCTCACCCCGAGCCCGCTTTCTATTGACCTGATGAGCTCGTCCATCTCGAAGTACTCCCATGCTCCTCTGAAGAGCTCCTCAATCCTGCCGAGGACTGCCCTCCTTATTTCCTCCTCAATCTCTTCTGCCTCTCTCCCATCCTTCAGGCCCACGATGGCGAGGATCTTGTTGGGCATGTTGGGGATTATGTACTCCTCCTTTGAAACATTCCCACCGTACGAGTATACGAAGAAGGGCTGTCCCCTGAGGTGTGGGAAGATTATCGCTCCGGGCCATTCCTTCTCTACCAAAACTTCTATTGCCCTGTAAGTGAGGGTGCTGAGCACGTGGCTCCCTGCCCAGAAGTCCAGCTCCTTTCTGGCGTTCCCTATAAAGCCCTGGACGGGGGATATCTTGAACCTGAGAAGGTAAACACGGTCTCCCTCTTCCTCTATGGCCTTTATGCTCGCGTAAACTTCCGCCCTGCTGAGCCAGTCGTGGTCAGGAAAAGCCGGGTCTGCCGGGATGTGAACCAGCTCCTCCGCGAGCCTTTTGGGATTAATTCCGTCAGCATCCCTCAGAACCTCTATGTAGTGGAGATAGAGGAGCCCCGGCAGTCTGTCCCAGACTTCCCTTGCCTTTTCCTCTCTCATTAAGGCTTCATCCCTAAGCTCCAGTTCAGCATTCCTGAGCCTTTCAAGGATGTCTTTTGCGTCGTTCCTTGACAAAAACGCCTTCAGTTCACTAAGTTCGAGGGGCTCTGCGCTTATGGGGTGCCTCAGTCTTGGTTCCCCGTTCCAGTGAAGCCCGTCCAGAAGGGAAAGCTTCATCCACTCAGGGGGGATTTCCCCGCCGATCATCCAGCCGGCTATCACTGACGGGGTCACGTCAAAGAGGTGCTCAATGGCCTTTATTCTCATGGGTTACCCCTCCCTGTCCAAAAGAACGTTTCCCCAACGGGTTAATCAGGCGTCCTAATCCCATCACAGTTTTGCCGTTATCGTACTTCAAGTTGCTATAACCAACATTCAGGTTAAAAATTTTGCTATATCATCCACGGTTGTGCAGCGAACATCCTTTGGGGCAGATGTTTGCACGGCTCTGAGAGCCCGTCCAAACCCGGAGAACCGGCCCGCTAATCGCGCTGAGCTTGCACTCTTCTAAGACCTTTGCAAAGGGTTCACTTTTTCGGCACTTTTGGCAAATTAAGGATGAAAATTCTCTATTTTCTCATGTTTCTACGGGTTTAATCTGTGAAAATTGTTCAGGGAATGAAGAGCCGCCTTTGCTTTTTCTTTTGATTTTTTGGTGTCTCAAAAACCAAAACGTTTTTATAAAAACGTTTGGAAGTTTGAGACATGACACTCACGAAGGCCGAGCTCAAGACTCTCCTCGCAATTGATGAACCCACCACGCTGAAAGAGTTATCCTGCAAGCTCGGCCTCTCAAAGGGCCGGCTCTCAACACTCCTGCGTTCCCTTGAGAAGAAGGGCCTCGTCGAGCTTGAAGGGAAAAAGCCTGTCGTTGTTAGGCCCGCAAGGAACAAGGCAATTGAACTCCTCAACGCTATTTTCCCGACCACGGTCAGGCCCTTAATCTTGAACCCAAGCCCCCTGAGAGGCAGGGACATAATCGGCGTTTTGACGGGGAACAGCTTGAAAGTCCTCGCGGCCCTTGAAGTCGAGAAGCCCCAGTCCCTCTGGCTCATACAGATGAAGGCAAACGTGAGCAGGGCAACGCTCCACAGGGTTCTAAACCGGCTCATGGAGGGGCTCATCGTGGGAAAGAAAAAGGAAGGCTACTTTATAAGCGAGCGCTTTTCTCTTTTCAAGGCCTTCGCCGACGAGTACTTTTACCTCCAGAACTCGATTAAGGCGCGAGAGTTTGACCCCAACGCCTCCGTCGTCTGGAGCGGTGTTGAGGAGTTCATACTCGCGACGGGGACTTTCAGAGGGAAGAGCTTTGATGACTTCCAACTCACGGGCCTGGCCCGCTTTTCGGACTTCGGGCTCCCGTTGATCTCAGCAGGGGTTTACCATTATTACTGGCCGGCCAAAAGCCTTGCCCTCGAAGAGGTCGTCGGGCACGCTTTAACGCTCGGAAGGGACGCGAGGGAACTGCTTTACACGGTTGTCCTCCTCGGGGCGAAGGGCTTTGACGAGAGCAGGCTCAAGAAACTGGCGGCCAAATTCGGTGTTTCCAATACTGTTGAAGAAGTGCTTGAGTACCTGCATGGAGAGGATAAACCTTACCCGTTTCCTTCCCGTGAGGAGGTTGAAGAGCTATGTCGCCAGTATTTTGGAGGTTGTGATGATGATAACGAGGGAAAGGCTAATCCGTGAGTTTGCCCTGCTCGATGAAAAGGCCCAGCTCATGGGTTCACCGGAGATTGGGGTTTACCTCATTGGGGGTGGAAACCTCGCCCTGAGGGGCGTTAAACCGGCGACCGCTGATGTTGACGTCGTTCTCAGGAATTACAGAAGCTTGAAGGTATTTGAAGAAGTCCTCACGAACCCATCGCCGGAGTTTAGAACGAGCGGTGGGGTCGTGGTTTACCTGAAGGTCTTCGGTCATGAGTACGAGGAAAAGCTTGGGGCCGATGCGATTTACCAGAAGATCGACCCAGAGAGGGAAAATTTCAACCTTGACGTCTTTGTGAAGCGTGTTATGGGAGGAGTCCAGCTGACGGAAAGCATGATGAGGAGGGCGCTTGTTCCGGGGGAGTTCAGGGACTTGGAGAAGCTCAAAGTTCACCTGGTGTCTCTTGAGGACATCTTCCTTTTCAAGGGTGTTACGTCTCTGGGCCGTTCAAAGGATGTTGATGACCTTTTGAGACTGCTTGAGCTGGGAGTTGATTTTAACGTGGTTCTTGAAGAGCTTAAAGCTCAGAGGGACGCAATTGGGTTCGAGAGCTTTGAGCGCCTTGCCGGCGTTCTGTATGAAAAAATGGTGGGAATCCGGGGGATTCTGAGGGCGAGGGGTTTGAGAAGCCCCGGCCTTGACAGGTTCGTTGATTCCGTTTATAACCTCCCCGTAAAGCGGAAATAGGCCCCGTGAAGACGCTGAAGAAGAAAAGCACTGGTTGGGAACGGGAGAAGAGACAACGACGTCTTCTAAGACCTTTGCAAACGGTGTAAAGTTTAAAAAGATTTCGTTACGTTTCTTCTTGTTCATAACTAAGATGAGGTTAGACTTCTTCTTTACATTCATTTACTCTACCAATTATTCTATAATTATTGTTTACTATGCGCATTTCAATGTACACGTAGTTGTCTACTGTCATATTGTATTTTTGTTTTAGAAAGTGATCAACAACCCATAGGAAATCGTGTGGATTTCCGTACTTATATGTGGTCTCGAAATCCCATGTCATAATAATAGGTAAACTATTGAACATTTTATGAGTTTTGATCATTGTAAACATTAAGTAGTGTGTTTGTTTGGTTTCGTTTGATTTTGCCTTAACGTATATCATACATACTGAATAATTTGATGCGTATTTTTCTGGGATAGTATATTCGTATCCAAACTCTTTGTAGTGTTTTATTGCATAATCATATAGGGCGAGTGACGTGAATGCGTAATCAACACTATCACCAACTCTATCTTCGAGGATGAATTTTTCTGGTGATCCTGCCCTATGGTTAAGATCGATGGTGATGTTCAGAACATCTATAAGATCTTTACGATGGTTTAAACTACCGTATAGGAAGTTTGTATAAAATACGTCTCTAACTGTTAGGTTTGGTTGGGTTTTTGTGTACTGGTATATTGCGTTATATACTCTCTCTGGCGTGTATATCTTCATATATGTATTTATTAGGTTTATTGCTTCTTGTGCCATATACTCTCTTTCTTTCTCTTTTTGCATAATATTTTTTGATATTTGTTGTTCTCTGATGTAGTGCTTGGCGATTATTACTGTTGAGAACAATATTATTGCAATTATTGTTATGGTTATAAATATTCCTCCACTTTTCCTCGTCATCTTCATCACCTTAAGTTTCCACTCTTCTAAGACCTTTGCAAACATGGGAAATTTTTCAAGACCAGCTTTGGTTGGTCGTTCTATAAGGATTTACACTCTTCTAAGACCTTTGCAAACATAAAGAGTTATAGCAACTGCCATGTAAGCATGCAGTCAAAGCAATTTACACTCTTCTAAGACCTTTGCAAACTGGTCGAGATAGGACTCAGGCTTGATATCCTCCGCCTCGCGAGGCGGCCAATTTACACTCTTCTAAGACCTTTGCAAACGTGAGGTTCCAGGGTGGGCGAGTGAGTTCACGCGGGTGGAACCAGCGCCTGCTGGTAAGGTCGTGTGGTGGGGGTTTACACTCTTCTAAGACCTTATGCAAACATGTGAAAGAGGGGGACGTGGTTCCCTTGTGATTTTTTCTTTACTGTTTACACTCTTCTAAGACCTTTGCAAACTAGAAAATAACTTTGAAGGACACGTTTGGGAGATCCATATGTTTACACTCTTCTAAGACCTTTGCAAACACCGCCTCAATGGCCACGTTTACGCGGTCATCAAGGGTTGTTTACACTCTTCTAAGACCTTTGCAAACTGGAAAGTGCGACAAAGAGCAAGCGCGCCGCGGCAAAAATAGCAGCGTTTACACTCTTCTAAGACCTTTGCAAACTCTAAGACCTTTGCAAACTTCTACTCTTGCAGTGATAAAGTACTTCATAAACTACCGTTTTGTTTACACTCTTCTAAGACCTTTGCAAACGAGGAAAGCCGCAGTGGGTTACACTTTTCGGAAGCAAAGTTTACACTCTTCTAAGACCTTTGCAAACGGATGAGTATGAGTGGGACTCAGCCGAGCCAGAGATGAGTTTACACTCTTCTAAGACCTTTGCAAACTTTGAGGATAGACCCAGAGCGTCCGATATACAGATTTATCGTCGAGTTTACACTCTTCTAAGACCTTTGCAAACAGGGAGCTCGGGGTCATTTGGGCCCATGCCCTGGAGGACTGGGGCTGTTTACACTCTTCTAAGACCTTTGCAAACTAATAAAAGTACCCAAAAAGATACCGCCAGCCATCGATGGTGCGTTTACACTCTTCTAAGACCTTTGCAAACTGGGTGACAGATGAGCCGGCCCGGGTTCCGGGGGTTTACACATTTACACTCTTCTAAGACCTTTGCAAACGCTTCAGCCTCCTGAGGTCAACCCGAGAAAGGGTGTCATCATATTTACACTCTTCTAAGACCTTTGCAAACCTTCGATGCGGGTAAGTTTTTCTTCGAACTCCCTCGTAAGATCAAATTTACACTCTTCTAAGACCTTTGCAAACAATTCCGGGCAAGTACATCAAAAAGATCCAGTCTTCGATCAATGAAACAAATTTACACTCTTCTAAGACCTTTGCAAACGAAATTACTTCAGGAGCTCGGCACTTGGAACGAAATCTGGGATAGTGTAAAATTTACACTCTTCTAAGACCTTTGCAAACTCAATGAAGGCACTGACTACGTGTGGGTGCAGACTCACGACGACGTAAAGCTGAATTTACACTCTTCTAAGACCTTTGCAAACGGACGCTCTCCTCGTCTTCGAGGTGAGCATCCCCCGCGAGTGGCTCGCGTTTACACTCTTCTAAGACCTTTGCAAACCCCATGCATGGACAGCGACCGCAGGGTAATATTATACCGCCTCAATGGCCAGTTTCCACTCTTCTAAGACCTTTGCAAACGGTTCACTTTTTCGGCACTTTTGGCGAATTAAAAGTGGAAAACCTCCTATTTAAACTTTTCGCATATCTCCGGGGGTTCCACCCGCGGGCGTTCCGCCGGTTTTTGGAACTATTGATGATGGTAAAATATGCGGCGGGGGTTTTTCACGGCCCTTCTGAATTTCTTGGGAGACAAAAAGCCACCTTTTCCGGTCGTCACATTTGAGAGTGCTCCCCACTTCAAGCCGGGGCGTTGCATCAAAAATTGCTCCACGTATCTCCTGGGAAAACGTTTCTCTGGCCAGGACGGGGACGCTTGAAGCCCGGTTTGGTGCCGTTTTGAAAACCTTCTAGATTTCCTTCTTTTGCCTTAAAATCCTATAACGTGTGTTATTCCGGCGATTTAGCCTTTTTTGAAGGGTTTTGGGTGTTGATGTTGCGATTATTATCTCCAAAAGTTGGAAAATGGAAAAGCTTTTTTGTGCCCCCTTACGGCTGTTGGAGAATTTTTTGAGGAAATCCTTCCACCTATCTCACTCAAGAAGCGTTTGATCGCCCGATAAAGCGCTCTCGCTGGCTCCATTTGTTCCATCCTAAAAACCTTCCAATTTTGGGTTTTTTGGCTTGAGGACTTCTAAAACCTGTCAATTACCTCACTGCGACATAGAAGAAAAAGTAAAGCCAAGAATCACACTTTAAAAGCCCCGTCTTTTGTTCTCCCCCTGTTGTCGGGTTTGATCGGGTTGATGAAGCCGAAGCCGAGGCTGTTCAGGATTCCTATCCCCGTATCCATGAGGAAGGCGTAGAAGTCCCGGTTGTCGGGGGTTATCCTCGCCTGGAGGAGCTTCCAGTTCGAGCCGGGGACGTCAAAATAGCGACCCCTTATGTTCACCCTGACGTAGACGTCAATCCAGCCCTTTTTCCTCACGTATGGAACCATCCTCTCAAATATCGGGCCGTCGAGCTGGAACGGCTCCCCCGTGAAGGCGGTGTACTTCGCCACCGCGTTCTCGGTGATTGCGCGGATGAAGTGGTCGAGGCTGTTCTCGTGGTGGAATGTGAAGAAGCCCCTCCCCGTTATCGAGCGCACCACCACGGGCGAGCCGGTTATGAACCTCCCGGTCGGCCTGAGCCGGAATTTCTTCACGGCCTCTATTCTCAGGGGCTTTCCGCCGATGTAGAAGCGCTCCACGGGCAGGAGCTTTTCGTAGAGGGTCTCTATGAAGCCCTCGTCTGGCGAGCTTATGACGAAGCTCTTCCTGTCGCCCGGTCTTACGTCTATTCCCGGGAAGAAGTTTGAAAAGGTGAAGAACTTGAAGCCCCTGCCGTCGTGGAGCCTGTCGTATTCCGTTCCCATGAGGAGCGAGTAGATGAACGCCTGGACGTCGTGCTTTCTAGTTCCCCCGTAGGGGATCCCGTCCTCGGCCACGAAGTCAACCTTTATCCGCATGCCCCTCACCGAGCGTTTCCACAATACCTTTAAGCGTTTCGAGGACTTCCACCGCTGATTTGATTATGCTCTTCGGCTGTGGCCTGTCCCTCCTGGGCTTCATGCCCGCGTGGGCTATGGCGTTCCTCACCTCACCGATCCTGAGCCAGGCCCTCGCCAGCTCTTCGCTTCCTTCCCAGTTCTCAAGCTCGTCCGCCCAGTCGGTTTTTTCCAGCCCTTTTTCGCCCCTAACCCTTCCAGCGAACCAGCCGAGGGTTCTCTCGGCCTTGACCCTGTTCTCCCTGGAGAGGTAGTCCTCGACGCCGAGCTTTGCCAGCACAATGTTAACAATCAGCTCCCTCTCAAGCTCAAGGGCGTTCGCCACGAGGCCCTTCTCAAGCATATACTCAACGAGCCCCACGCTTTCTCTGAGGCAGTAGCCCGATGAACAGCCAAAGGACATCAGCCTTTCGACCTCTCCAAGGCTGTACCTCAGCGGAGGAAGGAAGCGGACGGCCTCTTCCCTAAAGCTCCCGAAGTCCCTTCCGGCACGTGCCACCGTCTCCATGAACTCGGGAACCTGGTTCAGGTGGAGGAGGGTTGAGATGTTCCTCAGGGCCGTCGAGTACCTTGAGAGAACCCTGGGCTTCTCCCCGGTTCCCTGCCTGTAAATCCTCGCGTTGGTCTTTCTTATCGCGTCACTCAGCCCCTCCGCCCTTCCGTAGCGCTTGAGATCCCTCAGGCCGTAGAGCCACTCTATCGCCTCAAGAAGGCCGGACAGCTCAAAGATTGGGGCCACAGTCTTTCCGTTTTCCTCGCTTCTGGCCTCGAAAGCACCGTAGTAAACCCCCTCGACGCTGACCCCCTTCATCTCCACGAGGTACAGCATGGCCGGGAATGCCAGGAAGGGGATGTGCCTGAAGGCGTGGGTTATGTCAAGGGCGATGCTCTCGCCCTCGCCGACGCTCTCGACCATGGCCTCGAAGATGCCCCAGACATCCTCCTGCTTCTTTGGAACCTCGATCGGGACGAACCTCGCGGGTATCCTTTTCTCCAGCTCCCTTCCGTGGGTCTCCATAGCCTCCCTTGTCACGAAGACGACTACCTCTTCGGGCTTCAGGAAGTTGTGGAGGGCCTCGGCGACGTATTCAGTCTCGAACTCCTCTTTACCGAGGCGATACCAAACCGGCTGATACCTACCCGTTCCGAGGAAGGTCAGCAACTTCATGGGATCACCTCATATGACGTTTTCAAACCGGTCGGGAGGTTTCCCGAGGTGGAACGCGCGGAAAACCCTATCGCTGGGGAGGGAGTAGAAGAGTATTGAGTCCTCCTCTTCGTTTATTATGCTGTTCAGCTTCCTCTTCAGCTCCGCGAGCTCGTTTTCACTGAGGTAGCCCTCAAAGACGCTGTTCTGCCTCCACTGGAGGTAAGACCTTAGCGTTTTGTGAACCTTTTCAACCCTCTTCTCGTTCACGTCGTAAACAACGATATAGTACCTCATTTCCACCACGGCCTGAAGGCCCTGTATTCGCCCTTTCCGAGGAGGTGCCTCTTGAGCCGTCTGACCTCGTAGTCCATCATAAACCGGTAGCTCATGCTCCTCTTCCAGGGTTTTGTAATAGACGGTTCTCCTGAGAGTGTCCGTTAGGGCAGAGAGGAACTTTTTCTTTCCCTCACGGGACAGGTAAACCGCATCCCCCTTCTTTGAAAAGTCGCTCCTCTTAAAGAGGCCCTCATCAAGCGCAGTTTTTATCGTTGAAAAGACGTACAGCGGTTTAAATACGTCGGCGAGGTCAGGGGGTAGGGAATGCCTCCTGTCGCTTACCGAGTGCAGGTAGCCGATGGAGGGATCAAGGCCGGCCTTTACCGCGGATGAGAAGGCCAGGCCGTAGACGACCGCGTTGGCGTAGCTTATGAGGGCGTTAACTTCGTCTTCAGGAGGCCTCCTCGTCCTTTTAAAGTCATCAACACCTATAGCCTCCCCAAAGTAGCGGTAGTAGTGGGTCCAGAGCTCAGCCTCCTTCCCCATTATTTCGTCAACGCTGTTTCCATCGACGTTCACGGAGTTCAGCTTTACTGGGTTGATCCCCCAGCGCGAGAGGGTGAAGGCCATCGTGTTCTGGACTCCCTTCACTATTTCCCTGGCCAGGTGAAGCCTCTTCTCCGGGTCGAGGTAGTGCTCCGCCTGGGCGAGGTGGAGCTTTCCCCTCGGCGAGGCGTCGTTGATGAAAGAGCCCTTGTAGTCGCCCCTCGTCGTGTAGAAGTGGACCGGAATGCCCCTCTCGCTTAGAAGGTCTATCGCACCGCTCGTGAGGGAGACCCTCGCCAGGCAGTGGATTTCGTTTATCTGGCCGAGCGGGATCTGCCTCTTCACGAGATGGCCGACGAAGAAGAGAGAGCCCCTCTCCCTCTCCAGCTTTCCATGCTGGGTAATGAAGAGGGGGTACTTCACCACGCGACACCTACTGGACTTTAACAATTCCAGAGATTAAAAGCTTTATCCTTCTGATGTTGGTATGACCGGTAATGAGATCAGGGCACACTCTTCTAAGACCTTTGCAAACCCTCCGCGTCTGGTGGGGGCGGGAGCCGGATGAGTGGGTCAGGGTGTTTCCACTCTTCTAAGACCTTTGCAAACACGGTTCTCCAAACCCGCACCCGGGAACGGGTGCAACAGTATTTCCACTCTTCTAAGACCTTTGCAAACTATAAAAGTGCCCAAAAGGATTCCTGCAATAGTTCCGGGGGCAAAGTTTCCACTCTTCTAAGACCTTTGCAAACAACCGGTACCTGGACAATAACAATACCCCGGACGACCCCAACAGTTTCCACTCTTCTAAGACCTTTGCAAACGGTTCGCTTTTTTGCCCCTATGGGCAAATAAGAGAACGTTTAACCCCCTTATAAACTTTTCTGTTACCAGAAGCCTCAGAGAAAAAGCCAGAACAACCCGTTTCTAAGACTACCTTAAATTGTAAAATCGCCAGTTGAGCGTTATGATAGCTAACATAAAAGAGCAGAGACGCGGAAAACACTATCTGCACAATCAAACGTTTTCCAAACCCGTGTGATTGTTTTCAAGCTTACACTAACCACTTCAATCCACCTATCTGTTTCCTAATCCCTTTATTGAGCTCGAACTCGCAGGATTATCCCCCGTTTGCCTCAGTGTTAAAAACTTTTCCGCCATGCTCCTATTGGGCAATACTAACTTTTAGTGTCTCTTTTCATGTAAACAAGCTCTAATTTAGCCCGGTTTTCAAAAACGTGCACCGGATTACTCTTGTTTAATGTAAAAATTGGAAACGCCAGTGCGGGGACTTTTTCAGTCAAAAGGACGATTTCAGGCGATATCACTCCACCTATCTCCATTTAGAAACCTGAATTTTTCGAAATACTGGCAATAATCTCTTTTTAATGTTCGGGATCAATATCGAGAAAAGGGCGGAAAGTGCTATAACGTAGAAATAGGCATTTAGAGGCCTCAATTAAAAAATCCCAGCTGGTTCACGGATTTAATCCTCAAAAATGGGAAGATAAAACGTGGGAAAAGAAAAGGTCAGCCCCGCGTGGCGAGGTCGGTGCCGTCAGTCCTTACTCTTCCTCAAAGTACTCCCTCAGCTCCCTGACGATGTCGTCCAGATCCTCGAAGATGTCGATGTCTATCTCCCTCAGGGACTCCCCGGGTTCCTTTCCCGCCGCGTCCTGCCGGAGGTATTCGGCTCTAACGTCCCTCTTTATCGCGTGCAGTACCATCGCGGCGCTCGTAACCGCAGTTCCGCCGGTGATGTGGAGGGTAACCTCCTTCCTGTGCTCTTCGAGCAGTTTGGTGAACCTCGTGTCCCTCTTCAGCTTGGTGTAGACCTCCATCACGTCGTTGGCCGAGCCGATGTAAACGAAGTGCACATCGATGGTTCTCTCGCACTTCCCCGGGGGAACCTCCTCGACATCCTCGCCGGGAAAGATCTCCCCCCAGTGGACTTTGAAGGAGACGCGCTGGTTGTATTCCTTCTCCAGGCACTCTGAGGCCTTTTCAAAAAAGGCTTTCAGGCCATTCTTCGTCGCGTTCTTCTCACTCTTGTGAACGTCGCTGTAAAGGAGGAGGACCCTCTCAAGGCTCGGAAAATGGTTGTAGATTGAGACGTACAGGGGGACGATGTTCACCCTGACTCTGTCTTTCCTTAAGTCCTCACAGGAGGCGTTTTTAACGCTTCCCCAGACCTCATCGCCCCTCGGATTAACGGGGCTGCTCAGAGCGTAGACCAGATACTTCGTCTCTGGAAGCTTCTCTGGCCTTTTGCGCCTGAGGGGTCCGTAGACCCACGCGGAGAGGAGGATTATATCGAGGACGTAAAGGCCCGTTGCGAGTGCAAACCAGGGCTGGGATCCCTGTATCGCATCCGGGAGCCATGCGGTCAGGGTCATCGCAAACATAATGAAGAGGAACAGCCCGTACAGGGACGTCAGCATCTCCCCGACAAAGAACCTCGAAAGGAACAGCCTGATGAAGTCCAGAAGCCTGTCAACGGAGCTTCCCTCCTCGTCTTTCTCTTCCGGCTCCGAGGCCCCCTTATTCCGATGCTCCACGATGAAGATCAGGATTATTGACATCACAAACAGAAGGATCGATGCAAGAAGAAAGTATCCCCTACCTCCCCTCAGGAGGGGGACTATTGCTGAAGTCAGCAGTATCGCGCTGAAGACCTTTTTCCAGTCCCGTTTGTCCTTGAACGATATCCAGATTGCCGCGGCCAGGAGGACTACGAAGGCCGCACAGAACCCCAGCACCTCCCGGCATGAGCATGGAACTGAAATCCCCATCGGCACACCCCCTCGAGCCCAAACCTTTTTCCCCGCAACCCTTTAAAATCCTCGCCCTCAGCTTAGCCCGGTGGTGAGAATGGCGAGGATAGCTGTCATCGACTACGACAAGTGCAACCCGGACAAGTGTGGTCACTTCCTCTGCGAGCGAGTCTGCCCCGTAAACCGAATGGGCGGTGAGGCGATAATCATAGACGAGGAGAACTACCGTCCCATCATACAGGAGGCCAGCTGTACCGGCTGTGGAATCTGCGTCCACAAGTGCCCCTTCAACGCGATAACCATAGTAAACCTGCCAGAACAGCTCGACGAGGACTGCGTCCACCGCTATGGGATAAACGGCTTCGTCCTCTACCGCCTCCCCGTCGTCAAGGAGGGCATGGTCGTCGGAATCCTCGGGCCCAACGGAACGGGTAAGACGACCGCCGTTAAAATCCTCTCCGGCCAGCTTTTGCCTAACCTCTGCGGTGACAACGACAGCTGGGACAATGTGATTAAGGCCTTCCGCGGAAACGAGCTCCAGAACTACTTCGAGAGGCTGAAGAACAAGGAGATTCGCCCCGTCGTGAAGCCCCAGTACGTTGACCTAATCCCTAAGGCCGTCAGGGGGAAGGTCCGCGACCTGCTCAGGAAGGCCGACGAGAGCGGGAAGTTTGACGAGGTTGTTAAGGAGCTTGAGCTCGAAAACGTCCTTGATAGAGATATAAGGCACCTCTCGGGCGGTGAGCTCCAGCGCGTTGCCATAGCCGCGGCCCTGCTCAGGAACGCCGAGTTCTACTTCT